>Ga0255336_100104_pt1 | contig 195689 bp, 206 predicted proteins | sample MeOH1_35cm_T3_17_FD_189102 | JGI IMG/M metagenome (GOLD analysis project Ga0255336, IMG submission 189102) | Sandy soil microbial communities from University of British Columbia, Vancouver, Canada - MeOH1_35cm_T3_179 | ecosystem: Engineered > Artificial ecosystem > Sand microcosm > Unclassified... | reverse complement strand
TAATCGCCTATACAAACATCTGTGGAGTCGTGTTGTGTGCAGTTATTCGATGATTAATGTGATGGGGTAGTGGGAGGTGGCGCATAAGCTTGGTTGGCGCATTAGCTTGTGATCTACGTTATATGGGATGCAACCCTCTATATTGATATGCCCGAGGGGTCTAGTGAAGTCCCATTTGAAAGTCCTAATCAGGAAGAGACGTTTAAGCGGGCGATTCAAGAAGCACAAGCACCCTTGGGAATTCCTGGTGAGGCTTGAAGTTTACTGATAGGAGTATTGTTGCTATGGCACCGGTGAAGTGGTTGTTGATGCTGGACAGGTGATATCGACAGCAATATCCAATTGAGGAAAGCCACCAGGACACGCATCTGGTGGAATCTTGGTTCAAGATTTGTATATAAATTTTATTTTCTGAGCGAGGGTCCAGGGCGTACTCAATATTTGTAGTCGTTGACCGGGAGGTATTCCTTCAGGAAATGGTCCAGGGTTTGGCCGCCCGCCGCTTTCGACGTCACTATAAGAACCGGCCTTCCATCCTCCTCGACGTCGAGTCCTCAGCCAGCTGACCCAGTGAACTAGTTGACCCAGTTTTAACCAGTTGACCTCGGCCAGTTGACCCTCAGCTAAGCCATTTAATCCCCGACCAGTTAACCCAGCCAGCTGACAGCCAGTTGACCCAATGAACCAGTTGACCTAGCCAGTTGACCCTGAGCTAGTTGTCCAGCCATTTAATCCTCAGACGTTTCATCCCCAGCCAGTCGGCCCAATGAACCAGTTGTCCAGCTATTTAGTCAACCAGTTGACCCTCATCGAGTTATCCCGCTATTTAATCCTCAGCCAGTTGACCCTCAGCAAGTTCCAGCCAGTTCTCCTTCACCCTCCTCTCCATCCTACCTGCTCCCCTAGCAAAATCCTATCCCGCCCCGCGAGCACGATGTCGCGGTGGCTTGGCTCTACACACGAGTTTTCAACCCTCCATCCAAAATTTGATACAGTGCCCTGTCAAAAGTAGTTCCACACTGACCTCTTCCCCCGTGACCATTCTGTTTCGAACCACAGTCTGGGTGTTAGGATGTGCTCATACGCAGCTCTACAGCTTTTCCAACTGTCCTGTATTAAGATGTCCATGACGGCTGCACCTCTTTTGTGGATTAATGGCTTCCCTGGCTCGGGCAAGCCTACTGTGGGCACGGCCCTGAGAGCCTTAGACGAAGCAACCATTGTCATTGACAACCACAAAATGATCGATCCTGTCGAGGCCAAGTTCTCACGAAGTCATCCGCAGTACCAAGCGGAGCGACAGCAACAGCGCAAGCTTATGTTTGATGATTATGTATTTAACACCGCCAGGAGCGCCCAAGTCATAGTTTTCACAGATCAAGGGATCGACCAGGACGCCTCCCTTTGTCAAGTTCGTCTTCTCAGTTGGTAGGGAACCGGGTGAATCCCTTGTCAGTCAGCTAACAATCTGGCGAGTAGCATACAAGACTCTACGCTTACATCCTCCCGCACCTAGGGCGTGGACGACGAGTATATATACAGGTTTGTCCTCCTGCCCCTCCTTCTGAACCACTTGCCCTGGCCCGTGGCTGTCGCAGGTGATTGTCCTCATGACTGCGCCCAAATTTTGCGAGATACCAAGATGCTGCAAGTGACCGTGAGTTCAAGACAGACCCAAGACTGATTGAATATTTGACCGTTCGGTGCAGATTCGCGTTTCAGAGATTGAAGCCTCCAGATCGGGCCCAGCATATTGAAGCTCCAAAGGTAAGCTTTGGAGGTGTGTGAGCTGAACAAAGTGTTGAGATGGATAGGCCATGGAGTCGAGTCTCCACCGCAACCATCTCTAGCCTTGCCCTGACCATTCTACTCTCGTTCTTTGTCCTTGTCTTCCGCTCTTCTCCCTCCATACTTGACCAAGATATTCCCATGGTCATCGACGAGATCGCTTGAGTGGTCCAACCCAGCCCACTTGACAACCCCATCGCCGGGAAAGTCCACCACCCGCTGAGGATAAAACATATGACAACGGGGTTTGAAGGCTTCACGGCCGTCCTTGGTATTGATCCGCGTGATCAGGGTAGGAAACAGCAGGATCATGTTGCGGCCTTCGTCCATGACCGGAGTCCGGCAGTAGGCGCATGACACTTTGCAAGGGAGGTGATGGGAAAGATCTTGATTCGTCGGATCATACCAGACAAGGTCGTGATGGCCGTGGGTAAAATTGATGTCTTGCTTATGAAATATGGCTGCCCATTGGAAAGGTGCCTGTGGCATCATCGGCATCAGCCATGCCATGGTCTCAACCGGGTGGTGCACCACCTACAGCGTGTAGCCTCTGGCAGGTAGTGCAATGACAAAACTTGGCAGCTAATGGTCTTTCCCTGCTCAGCTGGTACTGGATTCTCCCGCAGTGGCAGACTCCCTCCCACTTCACCGGAAAGGAGTTCTCACTGCTCTCGTGGATACGATAGGGCTCGCGGCACTTCCATTCATCTATTTTTTGGTTTGTCGTGGCCGCCGCTTGAACCTGGTGTTCTTCGTCTTTGTGTGACATTGCTGGAGTCTGCAAAGCGAAGGGAGGGTCGAGTTATAGCTGCAATGGGACAGAGTTTTGGAGTCGTCGGCCTCCCTTGTACGAGTTTGTTTGGAGGTTCAAATGTCTCCAGTCGGCTCGCAGGATTGGACGACAGTGAGGCGGAGTCATTCAGGAGTACCACACCAGTATTGATGTAATTGATACAGTAGGCGGACCGAAAAGCTAAACAGGTAACGGCCAGAGGTCGTTGATGGATGCCTCCTAGTATTCACAGCCTTGCCTCGTCGAGCAGACAGCAAGCCCTTCACACCTCAGAACTGGACATCGATGACATCATGGTGAGTTCAAGACAATCAGTCATGGGCTGGAGTGAGTACGAGCAACAATGAATGCTACGCTAAGACCGTCCTCAGAAAACCGGCCAGAGTTTACCTCTGGTTAAATTAAATGCGACGATTGAGCTGTGCTCGCTTGTAGTCTTATCCTTTCTATGACGGACCTAATGACCCCATCGGTACCGCGGCCACTGAAGAGCTCCGCAGGTGCGCTCGCGATCCCCGGAACAGACTCTGCCAGATGAAGGCTTCGCTGAGCAAGAGCTCGATGTCCTTTTCCGTCCAATCGCGGGTGGGTAGCGCTTGCAGAAACATGAGAATCTCCTGAAAATTCATCTTCATCAACTGGTCCGACCACTTGACCAGAAATGCCGCGCACACGTACAAGTGAAACTGCGAGAATCCGTTCTCTTCGGCCTGCGCACCGATTAATTTCCGTGGAAGGCGAGGGGCGGACGGCTTACCATGTACGTATCCCACATCCGAATGATGTTTCTGATGCTCAACTCGCGCATGAGGAGACAATTCATCCACCGAAAGCTGAATTGCATATATTCCACGTGCTCCTGTTCAAAATGCTTGGCCAGCCCCCCATCGATTCTGGTGGTGAGGTCCCGCAGAGCAGCAACTTGCCGGTGGATGCCAGGTTGTGCCACAATATAGTTGTCTTGAATGCCATCGAGGAGCTTGGACAGGCACCAAAACGTGTCGGCCTCGACCGCGTCAATGACCGGTTTTGGCAGCTGGCCCGGGTCCATGCCACTTTCAATATTGAGGTCGGTGATGTACGTCCCGAGAAAGACCTGCCAGAATGGCGTCGCCAGATCATTGATCCCCTGTACGTAGCCGCTGGCGGGGTGTTGGACGGCCCAGACATAGAGAATTCGCTCCAGCGAGCGTTGCGTCGTCTCGAAACCGTACAACGGGATGTGTGGATTGGTGCGAGGGACATCGATGCTGACTTGGTGCCATACGGCTTCGTCGAGACCACGACTCCGCCCGGTGGTGGCCGTCGGGTTGGACACAGCAGCCGGCCCGGCCAGGCCCGAGTTCGAGCCATTGCGAATTGCGGCGGAACCGGCATCGAATGCTTGTCGGACGGCATCCAGGTACTCTTTGCGTTTTCGCTCCAGAGTTGCCACACGGCGCTCACTGTTGGCGGGAAGATATCCCAGCAGCAACTGCCACGCGATCGCGCGCACCTCTTCAGGGACGCCGGACCACGCCGCCGTGCGCAGGTCAGGGAGAGAGACCGAACTCGCTTGAAGGATTCGCTTAAACTTGTTGATTCGAGATATTCGTGTGCTGCGAGCTTCGACTTCTTTGGGCGTCGCATTGGGCGGCAACGTCGGATGGCTGATGAGATGAAGTGAATTCGCCGGATCGGTGAGAATCTCCTTGTATTGAGGTCTCAGGATCTTCCCGTCGCCCTTCTTTGCGCTGGGGTAAGACAACGGGTTGCGTTCCTCGGCAATATCGAAGCTACGGGACAGCATCTGAGGAGGCGAGGAAGAGAGGGTGGTCGCCAATGTGGTGTGATTCACCGCAGGGTATGCCAGGTCCGTCGGTTGACCCCGTGCTGGCGCTTTCATGCTCTGTTTCCCGCGCACGCTTGCGAGGCTCGGGAGTCCGAATTCATCTTCATCGTCCTCGTACACCAGCTCATCGTCATCCTCTTGAACGTCATCTCCACCGAGAACGTCCCAGCTGTCGAGAGCGGATGATGCAAAGCCCGCGTATGGCCTTCGTTCGGGTGACTGGTAATGCTTCCCCTCCCCCAGTGCCGCGGGCGAGGCACGAGCTGATGTGGTCGGGGGTGTTCTGGGTCTTGAACTGGGCCCGAGAGATCTGCACATTCATCATCAGCACGAGTCGAAAGGATGGCCGCGGGTCACCGTACAACGAGTCGAACTTGAGCATGTCTGCATGGGAGTAGGACGCTCCAATGACCTTGGTCGACTTGCCCGAGGCCTGCCGTGGCGCCGACGGGGGACGACTACGCCAAAAGGGCGAGTGTGAACGCCTTGTATCTGATCAGCACGAAATGGGATCCTGGGTGTGCTCATGACATACGTACTCTGATCGGTCTGGAGCAAGGATCGTGAGTTAGCGCCGGAGTCTTTGTGGCATCACGAATATTCCAGAGGTAAACAGGGGAAATGTGCGATGAAGAGACACGAACCGACCTGAACCATTTCCTACGACCCGTTAGGAACGCCCGCCGGGAGACTGGCATTGAGATGGGAGGAGTATACCTGCTGCTGGTGGGACTTCTTGTGAGCCATGTCAACGTCGCCGGCAATGGCCGACCTGAGGCTCTGTTATCTTGCCCTTCTCCTGACAGATTTGGCGTGCCCTGGTGAAACCATGCTGGAGACTGGCGTCAGGAGCATGTATGTTTCCCTCACTCAAAGACCACGTCGTCAAACGACACCGCTGGCACCGCCGTCGATTCCAGGCGCAGTGCAAATGGCACCACGCCAAGGCCGGGGCAGGCGGTTTCTCTATCCGAGCCACGCCTTGGCCAACTCACAACATCTGTTCATCACGCCCTTCCCTCTCCGTGCCTTCGTCTTATTCTTCCTCCATCTCCTTTCCAATCTCAGTCCCCTTCCTGTCTCTCTGTTTCACTTTTCTGCTCACGTGCAGCCCCGCGCCTTCTGCATTCCCCGGAGCGCGCGGAGTCGGTTTGTCTGCGCGTGGAGGTGACGTGCGTTTGCTCTCGATCACTTTCGAACCACCTGCGACTCTTGCGAGGATGGCGGAGCCTGGCGATCTTGAGGAGGACCTCTTTGCCGATCTGTAAGTGGGCTGCTTGTTGCTGGTCGCCTTCTCATTTCAACCCCGTCACGTCTTCGTCGCTCAGGGGCTGGCAATTTGTCGCACCTTTACTGACTTCTAACTCCTTTCATCAGGTATGACGGTGATGAAAATGCGGCAAAGAATGGCACGGCGCAAGCTGTTGCTGCTCAACCTGCGCCGGTAGACTCTGCTGCGCGGCCGAACGTCCCTGGTTATGGCGAAGAGCCGGAAATTGCCTACGATCATACATCATTCGAAGCCGAGGCGCCGACACACATCGAGCCTGCAAATGGGACTCACGAAGAGAAGAGAGACCGAGGCGGCGGTGAGGTCTCGTCGACCGCAGCAGAGCCTTTCGGTGCGAATATGAAAGAAGACGGGTAAGTGTGTCGTGGTGTTTTTGTTCTTCTACCTTCTTTTCGTGTCATCTGTCGATAAAAGAGCGCATCGTTGGAGCCCGCCTCAGACACGGAAGATCGGGCCGCCGTGGAAGATGTCACGCTTCACATCCCATCTGATGAGCTCCTGGCGCCAAAATGCTGGCCTGCACCTCGAGTCTGAGCGCCTCACTCGCGATTCCGTCTCTTGCCACGAGGCTTCCCTAAGACAGTCAAGGCACAACACACCGTGCGTTGTTCTTGGGCGGCGTCGAGCTGCGGCGCGAGTGGGCCACTTTTGGACGAGGGCTGGGAAATGACGGTGCGGATGCTGAGCCACTGAACGGATGGCGGCGCTTCGCATCACGGGCTGGCGACGTGGCATTCGCAGACCAGGGCGAAGAATATGGTTGGACTCGAGCCGAAGCACACCGGGTCCATATGACTGGAGCATGGCATGGCATGCCATTTACGGTTTGGGCAGGCTATTGCGGTCATAATCACACATTTATCATCGAAGCATCTGTTGCCGGGTTCTTATACTACGCATAGCCCGAATCGAGATCAAGACCGAGAAAAGATCATCTGGACCAGGCCACGATGGTTCGGGTATGGCCCCAACCATGGGCCGGATTTCTATGCAAGGCAGAACAGAGTATCATATCAAAAGTCAGGCAGGAGATAGATGCTATGAGTATCTGTTCAAGCAAGCTCCAAGAAGCACCAGAGCTACCACTTCCAAACTAGTCGACGGGTCCTTCGCCGTGGGGGTCATCCAGCAGGATCAGATGACGGGACAATACATCCTCCACCGTTTCGCTTCCCACGTACCGGGGGAGTCAGTGGGCATACACAAATAGGTCTCGGATGGCGACACTCGGGGATGATGGAGGATATGAATCTTTCTACGACAGAGCGACAAACGGTGGTCTCGCTTGCGACATCGCATCCTGGAGAGTTGGGTCTTGGCTATTTTCTTCAACCACAAATCACCGTCTGTATATGATCCCAGCCTCATGCGACCATCAGACTACCAGCTTGATGAGTCTAGCCGCATTGCTTCAGCTCATGGTGGCACGCGATCTGGTGCGACACCATCACACACGCCGGCTCTCCTTCGGTTGCCACCTGGCTTTGCGAGTCGTGTCCTATCCGGCAGCAGTAGCAAATGCGAACGGCACGACACTCGCCCCACAAGGCTCTTCCTCCAGGGCGGCGGGCTCCTTTTTTGTGGTTCAATCTCTCAACGTCGGTGCGACCGAGTATTGACCAGATATTGCTTGCTCTCATCTCGTTTTCCTGCAGCACTCATTTCGCGTTTCACGTTTTCTCTCGACCCGGGTCATCGCTAACATGCTGGGTTTGCAGAAAGATGTTTATCGGCGGCCTGAATTGGGAGACCACTGATCGTAAGTCTCCCGCCACTTGTTTGAAACGTGTTCGACCTCGAAGAGAGAAGAGGACCTGAGATTGACGGCTTTATCAGAATCTCTTCGCGACTATTTCTCGCAATTCGGCGACGTCCAGGAATGTACGGTGATGCGAGACAGTGCCACCGGCCGATCAAGAGGCTTCGGATTCCTCACATTCAAGGATCCGAAGACTGTCAACACGGTCATGGTCAAGGAGCACTTTCTCGACGGAAAGATTGTAAGAATCACCCCTCGCTGGACCTCCCTCCGTGAGGCAAAGGCTGACCCATCTGGCCAGATTGATCCCAAACGGGCCATCCCTCGAGATGAGCAGGAGAAGACGGCCAAGATCTTCGTGGGCGGCGTCAGTCAAGATGCCACCGAGGCCGATTTCACCAAGTTCTTTGCACAGTTCGGTCGGGTCGTCGACGCGACCCTCATGATGGACAAAGACACCGGCCGGCCGCGAGGGTTTGGGTTCGTCACCTTCGATAGCGATGCCGCGGTGGAGAAATGCCTCGAATATCATCCACTCGAGATCCTGGGCAAGCCCATCGAGGTGAAGCGAGCTCAACCCCGCGGTAAGATGAATGAGGAGGACGACGGAGGGCGGGGAGGAGGACGTGGCCGGGGCAAGTTCAGCCGTGGTGACTATGGAAACGACAGCAACCAGTCGAATCAAAACCAGAGCCCGGCACAAGGCATGATGGGCGCCGGGGGAATGACGCCGCAGATGATGGCCCAGTACTGGCAACGCATGCAACAATATTTTGCACTGATGCAGCAGCAGATGGCCGCGAGTGCCATGGCCAGCGGCATGGGCATGGGTGCGATGAATCCTCAGATGATGGCCCAGATGCAGCAGATGCAGATGCAGCAAATGCAGAAGCAAATGCAAGGAGGCAACAGTCCAGGCCCGGGCAACATGGGAAACATGCCAGGAATGAGCCCGCAACAGATGATGCAGATGATGCAGATGCAGCAGCAAGGCGGCATGAATGGCATGAACATGGCCGGAGGAGGACGACCGGGCATGGGACCAGGCATGGGAGCCGCAGGACCGGGTATGGGAGCCGCAGGGCCGGGCATGGGAGCCGCAGGACCGCGACCCGGCTTCACGGCTCAAGAGCAACTCGCATTCGAGCAGCAAAAGTACGAGCAACAGCAGTCCCGGCGGCAGGGGGAACCAGGACGATATCCCCAGGGTCCGCGGAGCTTCACCCAAGGCCAAGCAGGTGGGCCACAGTCGTGGGAAGGGATGTATGATGACGTGCCGCAACCCAGCGAGGGCAGTGCTGGAGGAAGCAGGTCTTCGGGAGGTGTGGTTCGGAATATCACGCCCAAACCACCCAAAGGGCCAACACCGACACCACAACCCAGCAACGCTCCGGCAAATGCTCCCACGGGGCCCAAGAACGCAGGCAAGCCTGGGGCCAACTACCGCGGCGGAGGGCGTGGGCGCTACCACCCCTATGGGCGATGAGATTCTGGTTCAGATGAAGACGGCTCTCGATCAAAGACGGTCGTTACCTGCTCTCACTTGCGGTTTGCACGATCTCGGCGTTATCACCGCGGTACGATGGCGGCGTTCCGAAGGACCCTCTCAAAAGCTGTGGGCGATGGAGGGAATGCAGTCGTCATTCAGATGTGCTGAGGTGGCACTTTGTGTGCTCGATATAGCGATCGGGTCAGGAATTGTTCACATCCGAAGTCGGCTCATGTGTATCATCATACATTTTCAAGCCCAAGGACGGGCACCAGCTGGGAGGACCAGCCAGAAATTCCGAGTGCTTTGACTCTGACAGGCTAATTCTTGATGTCGCGTTATGGACACTGGCCAAAGGGGCAGAGGTCTTGGCAAGGTTGTCACTTCCCTTGGCACATCCTCCTGTATAAATCCTCCTGCCCTGCCGCAGATAGTTAGGAAACACAACTCTTCACACCCAAAACCACCACGCACCATAATACAGCGCCTCATCTGTGATTCATTCCGACAGCCTGCTTCACAAGCCCAACCACCTTGACCTTATTTCGCTGAACCTTACCGCGTTGCTCTTATTTTCAAATATCAATCGACATACAACCACTTTGATTTCTGCAAGAGCTCATACAACATGGTTACACTACCTGCTGTTTTCGTTCCCTCAGGTGGCTCCCCTGCCGATCACCTTCCTACCCCTGGAAAACCAACGCACAAGCCAATAGAGACTAAGGTCTCAACTTCTTGCAATCCACATTGCATTTCTCAAGAAAGTTCCAGCCTCTATCGTCATGAAATTAATTCCTCACAATTGAGTCTTGGGAAATTCGTCAGGAGTCTGCTTTTACTTCGGCTGCGTATGATTTATCCGTTTCAAATCGATGCCCTTGTACATTGAGGCCTTCGAGATCTTGCTGCGAAAACTTATATTCTCTGCTGGGGATGCCTAGCTGGAGCCGCAGCGTGCACGTGCTTCGGAGTTTAATAACGTAGATTATTCTTAAGTATGGAAGATTAGGATTTGTTGATTTTGGTCGGCGCGGTTTATTTATAGCTGACCGTCGTGGCTTGCGCGGCTTGATGGATGCCAATTTCCAATGGAGAAGGCCGTACATCTGTATATGCCTGTCGATGCAACGGCACCATGGCCGCCGAGGACCACCTAAAAGAGAGAAATTCCACTGGTCTATAGCTTGACCAAAGCCGTACTTTGTGGATCGGGTGACTGTGACAGTTGCATGGCCCATTGCCCTGAGTTGGGCTTTTCTTAGATGCCAAGGGGAGGCGCAGCAGTAGCCACCACATCCTTATTAGTGGAGATGTCTCGCGTCTGCGCCTCCGCCCGCTCTTTGACTTTTTCCACTAACAGGCCGATCCACGCTCGGTCTCGTGCCAGGGGCATCAAAAGCGATGTCTGAATGACATGGCAGACGACAGAGGAAGATGACCATGATCATGAGGAATCGGCAAGTATTACGGCGGTGGTCTCTTCTGTCTTCCTCTCACCACCAACAGTGGTTCCAACGGCTTCTGGTGGCATTGTTTCAGCATCCTTTCCTTGAAACAACTTTGCTGAAGGCGACGTAATGCGAGGCCAGAGAGGTGGATCACTAGCCAACTGGCGTCGCATGGGACACAAGCCACCGCCAGACATGGGCCCGGTTCAAGCCGTCAAGCCCCTAAACGGCCCGTCCATTCGTCCAGGAAAAAGTCATTGATTCTGGCCGCCGTCTGTGGCATGAACCATCATTGGCTCCAGTGGCACCTCGCACGGCCCACCGCTACCCTTTCTCCGCCCGACGTACCCTGAAACGGTTTCTTCCAGGCGACAAGCTTGGGGTGTGGTCGTCTGCTTCGAGACCTAGCGGAATACCCAATCTCGATCCCGCGCATACAAATCCTTTTCTTTGTTGTCTATCTTGTCTATCTGTCTGTCTGTCTCTCGCTCTGTACACTCGCTTAGGGACGCCTTCTTCCCGTCCCTGTCGTTCGCTCAATTGATCAGGCCTTTGTCCGCGAAAGGTCCATCAAATTATTTCCTCCTGAGCTTCTTCTTTTCTCCAAGGTCGTCCTTCACATCACCGCATAGCGATCGAGCGGCCCCCCTCATTCCGGTCCTCGAATCCATTCCTGGTGCCGTTTAACGGCTCTCCGTTTGCCGGTTGGATATTAAGGGAAAGAAGGAAAGAGAGACGATATGTGGAGGGCATCCCTGTGGGCCACGGCGTCTCTGACGTTGATATCGGGCGTTTGGGGCACAGACATACTTCGAACCAATGGATTCTCCAACTGTAACAACGGCACATCTACCGTCAAGGTCAACAATGTCGACATCTCTTTCGACCGGTCGACCAATGATGTCACGTTCGACGTCTCCGGCACCAGCACCGAGGTCCAAAATGTGACGGCGTCCCTGGTCGTGACGGCGTATGGCGTGCAAGTATACCAGAAGGACTTTGATCCTTGCGATGCGTCGACCAAGGTTGACCAGCTGTGTCCTGGTGAGTGGGACCATCAATCCATCCTGTTTCAGTATGTCCTAACTGAAGCCCAGTTCCGGCGGGCACGTTTTCGGCCAAAGGGACCCAACAGATTCCGTCTGAATACGTGAGCCAAATCCCGTCGATCGCGTATAGCGTGCCAGACCTCGACGGCGGCGCTCAGATGGTTCTCAAGGCGAAGGACGGACAAGAATTAGCCTGTGTGCAGTCTGGGATCACCAACGGCAAGACGGTCCAAGTCCCGGCGGTGTCCTATGTTGCCGCTGCGGTGGCCGCCGCGGCCCTGGTGGTATCGCTCCTCGGGGCTGCCATGTCCGGTAGTCATCCCGGCTCGTCCACGTCGAGCCCCAGCTTCTCCGAGGTGATGTGGTGGTTTCAAGGGATGGCGGTGAACGGCATGCACTCGGTCCCCTATCCCACCATCTATCGCAGCTTTTCCAAGAACTTTGCCTTTAGCACGGGCCTGATCCCGTGGGCCGGCATGCAAAAGTCGATTGACAGTTTCCGGTCGCATACGGGAGGGAATTTGACCGACGCCAGCTACCAATATCTTGAGAACTCGACGCTCGTCTTCAGCGATGGCTCGACCACCTCCACCACCACCAACGTCGCCCGGCGTGGCTTGTCGTTGTTCCTTCGAACGGTCGAAACCACGGTCAATGGCACGACCACGGGCTCCGCGGGCAATTCGACCGACGGCCAATCGAAGGAGTCGCACTTTGTGGACGGGATCCAGGCCTATGTCGAGCAGCTGACCATTCCGGAGGCCAACACCTTCATGACCGTCCTTTTGATCTTCGCCATCGTTGTGGCCGCGATCATCGTCGGCGTCCTTCTGTTCAAGGTCATTCTCGAAGCATGGGCTCTCTTTGGCTCCTTTCCCAAGTCTCTGACGACGTTTCGCAAGGAATACTGGCGCATCATGTTTCAGACCATCACGTCCCTCATTTTCCTCTTCTACGGTGTCTGGACGCTGTATTGCATCTTCCAATTCACCCACGGAGATTCGTGGGCAGCCAAGCTTTTGGCTGGCCTGACGCTGGGTGCATTCTCGCTCTTGCTGGGCTTGTACACCTGGAGGATCTGGGTCGTGGCACGCCGGTTGAAGAAACTTGAAGGCGACTCGAGTGCTTTGTTCGACAACAAGGAGACGTGGAAGAAGTACAAGCTCTTCTACGAGAATTACAAGCGCAGCTACTGGTGGCTTTTCATCCCGTCCATTGTTTACATGTTTGCCAAAGGCTGTGTCCTGGCCGCGGGCAGTGGACATGGGATGTTCCAAACCATCGGTCAACTCTGCATTGAAGCCTTGATGCTCATCCTTCTTCTCTGGTCTCGACCGTACAACCGCAAGTCCGGAAACTGGATCAACATCATCATCCAGGTCGTTCGCGTCCTGTCCGTCGTCTGCATCTTGGTCTTTGTCGAAGAGCTCGGCATCGCCCAGACGACCCAGACCATCACCGGCGTGGTGCTGATCGCCGTTCAATCGGCACTGACCGGCATCCTGGCCATCCTCATTTTCATCAACAGCATCATCACCTGCTGCAAAGAGAACCCGCACCGCAAGCAGCGCAAGGCCGCCCAGAAAGCCATGTCTCACGATTTGGAGGGCGATGCCTTTCTCATGCAACCTCAGCCATATTCATCCCTGCCGTCGAGACACCAGAAGGATCTTTCAGGATCGACGTTGGGATATGAGCCGGCACGCACGGACCCCATCTCGCGCTTCGGAATCCGACGCGAGGAGAGCCGAGAAGGTCTAGTCAGCAGTGCTGCCGGTATGGGCAAGGGCGGATATAGGAGCTTGAGTCAGGGCCGAAGCGAGGCCAGCGGCAGCCCACCTCCTTTCTCGCGCACCCCGAAGCTGCCGGATCTGGCCTTTGAAAAGTACCGAGAGCGGTAAATGAGGCTGGACCCACCCACGATGAATCCCTTATGTCCTCTACTTGGTTGGTCATTTAGCAAGCGTCGTGGTTTGGTTTGTGGTATACATCTCTGGCCGGAGGGGTCTATTTAGTATCATATTGCATTGCATGGAGTGGTGGCCAAGAACTGGTTGATAGATACCTGCATTGGACCGCCAGCGAGCTGGTGGAGTGGTCGTCGCCAAGGACCTCATAATGAACAGCAGTCTGTGCCCATTAGGTGGCAGTGGCCTTGTCTGGAACAAGTCCGGCTGTCTACATATCAAGGGTTTCTTCGTTTCTCTCATATCTCCTTGTCCTCTTTCTGCATCCTGCTCTTCAGCCTCTCCTCGTCCTTGGGCTACACCCATAAAATGCATCACAACACCCTCCCGCTTATCCCACGAAACAGCAAACATTTTGGGATGCACATCGGCTGCATTGGAGATCACTAGAGACAGGATTGGACTGGGTAGGCGGGCATTGTCGGCTTGCAAGGCGAATCATCGAAAAGGAAGTCTCCGGCATGGCTCGAACCATGGAGAACAGGGTTTGGGATGGCCGCTGCCGATCAAAGGGAACTGATGCGCGTGGTAGGATTGCCTCTCTGATTAATCGTTGTGGTCTGGTAGGATTGTGATGCAGAAACTTGATCGACAGTAGCATGGCAAGATGTGTAAGAGATCTCACGGCTGGACTCGAGCTCCGCTTTTATCAGTATTGCGGAACCCTAGGCTGTATGCAGATACCGTATCCTGTCTTGTCCACTCCTTGATCTCCTCTACAGTTCCATCATGTTCAGGGCAGGAACTCCGGACTTTTACGCAGACACCAGTCTCTCATGTCCACTCTTTGGGCGTCCCTCGTCTTGGTGCAGGAACTCCTCACGCCATGGACTGTCGTCAGTCTCCAAACTCGGTCGTCTAAAAGCAGAAGACCTGATCCTCCAACTTGCTCACCGGGCGGGCCTTCTGGTACCCCAGGCTTTCGGTGGCCTTCTTCAACGCACTCACCATCGGCGGGGGCCCGCATATCAAAATCTTCACGTCTGGGCCCGGAGCTGGCAGCTTGTTCTTGATCATCTCTGCCGTCACAAATCCCACGCCACCGTCCCACTTCTCTGGTGGGTTGTTCAAGACGTAGTACACGTTAAGGTCTGGGTCGTCCTGGGCAAGGGCGTCGAGATCTTGCTTCAGCAGAATGTCCTCCGGATTCACGTTGGCGAAAATTAGGTCGACCTTGGTAGTGTCACTGCCTCCGCGCTTCGGTCTTGTTCGATTGATGGCGCGAATGATCTGCAGCATCGGCGTGATACCGGTTCCACCGGCGATCATGCCGATGCGCTTGCAGAGGTTGGGCGTGTACACCATCGCACCCTTGGGCCCGCGCACCTTCATGGTGTCGCCGATCTTCAACGTGGTCATGTGTGCACTGATGTTTCCTTGGGGGTAAGCTTTGATCATGAGGTCAAAGTAACCGTTGTCTTCATCCGACGAGATCGGAGTGTATGAGCGCACGACTTCCTTGCCCGCTCCTTTGGGCGTCGCGGCCAGCGACATATGCTGCCCAATGGGGAGTCCGAGAATGTCGGTCGGTCGCGGCAGGGCGAATCGATAGATGGCCACATTGTGGGACGTTTTGGTGATCTGGACGAGAGGAAATTCCTGAAAGACATCCGGCTTCAGGATTTTCCGTGCACCTGTTGCGGCGGATTGAATAAGATTGTGGACTGCGCCAGACATCGGGCGGGGGTGCATGCCACTTACGACCACTCGAATAAAGCTTGTAGCCCCCCAGGAGCGTAGCGATGACGGCCGCATACGGCAGCCATTCTTTCTTGATGATGGCGACGCCAAAAATCAAGAGGATGGAGGGGATGTAGACGCCGTTAATGCTTTCCTTGGAGAAGACCGAACCTCTGTGCGGAGCTCAGCAACCTGTTGGGCCTGGGGGGAGAGGGGTTCACTTACGCCATGGCTGCCTGTCTAGAATAGACTCCTCTCTCTTCAAACGGGAATCACAGCGGCTAGAACAACACGAGGCGTGAGAAGAACAGGCACCAGATTCTTGGTCGCTTCCTGAGAGCCCCAGAATCGGGATATCAATGTTTTCAAAGTCCACCCGGCCAAAGGTGCATGGCAAAGGAAATCCGGTCTGTGGGGCTGCAGGTCGGGATCCCGCCCGCCCAAATCGGCCAAATTATACAGGGTCGCTCCGCTTACCGGAGCGATCAGGAGACTGGATTGTATCGACCGGTTTGTTACCGCGATCCAGGCCAGTTGTTCCTGGCAAATGTGTGCGGAATTTGTATACTCGGTTCTACATGTCCGCGGATGGAGGGGAACAGGGGAGCGACAGGAGGAGGCGGCGCGGAAGATGATGCTCTGCTCCCCTTTCCGCTGACCGACATGGATCGCGACAATCTGGCGCAGACTGATGACCAGTTCCAGCCACACACTTGGCAAGAGCTCAAACAGATTATCGGTGTGTGTACGCAGCGTCAATCTCAGCCAGGCCTTGTCTGACCTGACACAGCCGAGAACAATCTCGGCATTCTGAAAAGATGGCCTTCTGATCTCAAGCGGTACATCAGGTGGTCGAGCCAGACGCGGGCGGAGTATGGCAGCGTACCAAATTTTGTCATGGCAGTGCGCCTCCAGTGGACGCCTTTACCGACCAGGACGCCGGACATGGGGCCCCGGTTTGCTGTCCACGATCCCATACCGTTTGCCAATCCGTCAGACTTCAGAATTCTGATCAACGACTGGCCGTACGGCCTGGCTCCGGGTATCACACACGTGATTGTATGGCTCAAAACCCGATTGGAAAGCGACCCCAACAGAGGCGACATGACGCCCAAGTCGAGGCGGCAGGTCGAGGATTTCATCCAGAAGACCTTTATCGATCGCGTCAAGGACTTGCCAGGCGAGAAAGAAAAGGTGATTTGGTTTAAAAATTGGACAGCCTTGCAGTCTGTGCCCGGGATAGAGCATGTTCACGTCCTGGTCCGAGACGTACCGGACGAGATTGTCGCCGAGTGGACGGGCGACGATCGATCTATGCACGATCAGAACATAGCCGCGGAAACACCATGACAATTGATTCACCTGGAAGATCCAGATCTGTGCATGTGCAGAGACTCTCAAACTCCCGCCTGAGCCAACTTGATATTATTCTTTTGCCTTGATATCGCTCCACAACGCGTCTACTACTTGGAAAACGGCCGTCACACCTTTCATGGTCGTATCGTCCAGCTGCATGAAGCCATAGCGTTGTTGAATCTTGTCTGGGTGCCATCTGATACGCTCCGCCTTGAGGGCGGTGGCGAGAGCACCATTCGGGTCGCTTTCGCCGTCGGCGCTGGCGGCCCCCTGCCGGATGAAGCGCTCGATCTCCTCTTTGTGGACATCCTTTCGCTGACCAGACTCGACTGGCCATGCGATCTTGTTTCGCAAAAACAACTGCTCGCTGTCTGGCTCCTGCCTCTGGCGATGGTGAGCAATGGACTGCAACTCTTCCCAGCGACGGAGATAGTCTTGCCACAAGCCTTTCCAACGCTGACGATGTCGACGTTGTTCTCCACGTTTCAGGCTGGCCTCGATGGCCGAGTCAAAGATAAAGCTGTCACGCTGGTCCTCTGGCTTCGTTCTGCCATGTCTCCTGTTGTCATCCCGCGATGTTTGTTTCTTCTCCTCTTCTCGAGCGCGTCTTTTTTCTTCTTTGGCAGCCTCGATTCCTTCCCAGCTCTTCTCCCACATCTTCTGTCGCACAAACTGCGCATACTCTTCATCGGTCATTTTTTCCAGCTCACCAGTCTCGTTGTCCTGGTACGTGTTCGGATAAGTGTGAATGGGTTGACCGTAGACTCCTTCCCAAAAGGCGGCGCCTTCGTCGTCGCCGAGAGCATCGAACAGAGATTCTCGAAACGCTTGCTCCGGAGGCAAATGGTGGACCGAGTCATCGTAGGCGGCGGGATCATCCTGATGGCTCGACCATTTTCGCCGCTTGCTCCGCTGATGAGAGAAGTCATCATCGTTCGCATGCCGCCGTTTCGAAGACGTCAACGGATCATCTCGTCGGTGCCTGTCCTTTCCTTTGGACTTGAAACGAAATCGTTTCGATCGGCGCTGGTCCTCACTGGAGTGATCCTCACTGCCGTGGTCCTCACTGCGGTCCTCGGTGGCGTCCCGCGTCGCCTGAGGGACACCCGCGGCATCAGTCATGTTAGAAGTCAAAATGGTGTCGAACTGGCATGGAACTCATGCACCACGGCACGACCAACCCGCCACCAAGAGGACTTTGGAACCTGGTTGTCGATCGCGCTGCAAGGCTGGTCAAGGCTCGGACCAAGAATGATCCGAAGCCTGATGCCAAGCCATCAGCTTTTTTTGTTTGCCAACTGGGGAATTCGTCGAGGCTAAGCTGGGTGGTGACTCTTCAAGGAGTCTTCATGCGTCACGCTCTCCAGAGCACACCTGTTTCGTTCTCTTCTCAGATTCGACTTGGTAATTCTTCTTTGCGACCAGGTTCGCGGCATAGGACTGCCATTTGGAGATCTTTGGGATCATTTCCCCCATCCTTGGGCCAGCCTCGCTCCGCTCCTGTGGTCCCGGTGCGAACAAAGTCCCACAAAGCCAATTTCGGTGGGCCTAGTCTGTTCAAGGGCATCGACAAGGCTCCAATAGCATCCCATTCGAGCCAGTCTTTTGCTTCTCTGACCACCGCAGAGATGGCACAAGTGGAGAATCCGGTCGACTTTTACCGACATCATATCGCCGAGAGACTGGCCCCCATTGTCGCGAGGAAAGACTCGGAGCTCTATCCGCTCTTACAATGGACGCAAACACTAGACAAAGGCGATCTCATGCTTCCGGTGCCCGCCCTGCGAATCAAGGGCAAGCCTCCTCAGGATATTTCCAAGGAGATCGCACAGGGGTTTCCGACCGATGACGACACTCTGGTCACGGCCACCGCCAATGGACCTTTCGTGCAATTCTACTTCAAACCCCCGTCGCTGGTGAAGAGAGTGATTCCTTTGATTCTCCGGACGACCACGTTGTACGGATCTGACCCCACTCCGGGGGCACGAGATCCGAACGACGTGTCGAAAGGCAAGAAGAAACTCATTGTGGAATTTTCTTCCCCCAACATTGCCAAAGAGTTTCACCAAGGTCATCTGCGGAGCACCATCATCGGCGGCTTTCTAGCGAAGCTCTACGCCCTGATGGGGTGGGATGTCTGGAAGATGAATTACCTCGGCGATTGGGGCAAACAGTATGGCCTGCTGGCCAACGGCTTTAAGCAATTCGGCAGCCAGGAGGAACTGGATAAGAACTCCATCGCCCATCTTTTCCAAGTGTATGTCGAGATCAACAAGGTCAAGAGTGCGCAAGACGGGCCGATCAATGAATTAAAGAAGGAAATCAAGGAGCAGAAGGCCAAAGGCGACGATGTGTCGGCGCTGGAACAGAAACTGGCGCCGCTGGTGGAAGAAAGCGAGGATGAAAAGGCGCGAAAGTACTTCAAGAGCATGGAGGACGGCGACCCCGCCGCCCTCGCTTTGTGGCAACAATTCCGAGATCTCAGCATTGACAAATACAAGCAGACGTATGCGCGGCTGAATATCGAGTTTGACGAATATTCGGGAGAATCCCAAGTCCAAGCGGAAACCATCCGGAAGGTGTTGGCCGACCTCACGGCGAAGAAGATCGCCGAGGAGTCCGAAGGCGCCATCTTGATTGACTTTGCGAAGCACGGTGCCAAAAAGCTGAACAAAGCCATCATCGTCCGGAAGGACGGCACGCCGCTCTATCTCACGCGAGATCTGGCCGCGATCCTGGAGAGGTATGACAAGTATCATTTCGACAAGATGATCTACGTCGTGGCCGATCAGCAAAACGAGCACCTGGCCCAGCTGTTCAAAACCACCGAGATCAGTGGACACAAAGACATCTCGGACCGGTGCGAGCACATCAGCTTTGGCATGGTGAAAGGGATGAGCACGCGAAAGGGCACGGTCAAGTTCTTGGACGACGTCATTGCCTCCGTTCGGGACGTCATGCTGGAGGTGATGAAGAAGAACGAAAAGAAGTATGAACAGCTCGACGATCCCGAAGCGGTGGCCGACATCCTGGCCATCACGGCCATCATGGTGCAGGACTTGACGGGGAAGGTGCGGAATGGGTATGAATTCAATCTCGCGGCCATGACCGCGTTCGAAGGCGACACCGGCCCATATCTGCAGTATGCACATGCACGGCTCTGCTCCATTGAACGCAAAGCAGACGCGAGAATTGAGGAGCTGGGCTCGGCAGACTTGTCCTTGCTGACGGAACCCCATGCGGTCAACCTGGTCCGGTCGCTGGCACAATACCCGGACGTCGTCATGAACACGCTAAAGACTCGTGAGCCGGCCACGGTGCTGACCTACCTGTTCAAAATGGCGCACGCGCTCAGCTCCAGTTACGACCAACTCCAGGTCGTCGGCAGTGAACCCGAATTACAGAAAACCCGGCTGGCCCTGTACGAGGCTGCTCGCCAAGTGCTGTGGAATGGGATGACCCTGCTCGGTCTCACCCCTGTGGAAAGGATGTGAGATGCTGGTCCGGACCGGCATCCCTGGTTTTTTTGGGAGCATTTCCTGCGCAGCATTTCGGCGGGAGAAATCGGAAGAATATGTCTGGCTGGGCGACGAGATTTAACAGAACGTCTGATTAGACCGTAGACGTGGGGTTTTTGCACTAGTTCGGCACTCCATATCCTCCGAGCACAACGAGACATGGAGCATTGTCAGGAGAGGAGGACCTAGTTGCACGACCGTGGATAGTATTCCCGAACTGGACGCGAGCCTGTCCTCGCGTGTTGGGCACCATACCACTATCTGTTCGCCACCATGCTGGCCTGACTTGAAATAAAAGGCGCGGATCAAACGTGCCGATCTTGTTAGATGAAACCGACAGACGGGCCGGCTGACTGGCTGGCGGGCTGCTGGCTGGCTGCTGACTGACTGACTGACTGACGGACTGATTGATAAACTCTTCAGCCTGGAGGTACCTTGCCCGCTGACGCGTGGAAACAAAGTGGAAAATGTATCATCAGCGCCGCCGTGGCAATCTGTCCCACCTTGGTTCCTCCATCCCCCAACAGCCTGGTGACGACGGAGAGATCCGAGATGCAGCGTGGGCAGACAGATCATTGGAAGGCCTGTGCTGGAGCCTGCCGGCGACTTGGTCCGGCGGATGTGCACAACAACCTGTCCGTCTGGTTGTTTTGCGCAATCGAAGGAGGGGCCTGCATCCTGCCCCAGGCAGACCACCACCACGTTCGCGCGAACCTTCGACATCCATCCCCCAGGACTCCGGGGAAAATGCGACCCTTTGGTTCGAAACGGCCACTCGTAGTTGCGCTGTCAAGGCTGCGGGAATATGAGCCGTCGGATGATGGGACAACGTGATGGGAGGGGCTGGCCACACTCAAGATGCTGCATCCTGCGAGGTGGCCATTGGGCTGCCATCAGGCTCCCTCCACCACTCACGTTATGGCCAGTCAGCACATCACGCAACTAGCAGCAGGCACCTTTTCAGGTCGGAGACGCCATTTGCGACCGACTCGTCCTCGGGCTCCTGCGACCCGCGTCTGTGCTTCTTCTCCTCCTGTTCGTCATTCCCGCGTCGCGTCCAATTTTTTTCTGATCTCTTGTCGGCAGGCAGCATAGTGGGGGTCCGTTTGACTTGACTCCTATCAACATCCATCATCACTCTTTTCCTCCGCACCCTCAGGCCCTGTCCTGTTCATCTTTCTCTTCTCATCATTGGCATCTGCACATTCTTTGGGCGGTGAGCTGTGGCTTTCCTTCTTCTCACCAGGTCTATCGTTCTTGCAGCGCAAGCACGATCATCCCCACACTACCTGGAATCACCCTTTATCCGGACCAGTCGACCGCGGCCAGGCGGTCAACCTCCAGACGTGCGTGCACGGCGCGCTACAAACACCGTTGTAGACAGACGTTCGGGCGGCGCCGACACCCTCCCACGCAACGACGGCGTGGGTGTGAGGGCCTGAGCACTCGGCAATACACATCCACACACAGGAAGAGGGGACGACGGTTTTCCGGAGAATACAGAGGACGAGATTCGGCCTGTGGCAGCTGCAGGTCATGGTCATCCAGCGTCAGTGATGGGCACGGGGTGCGCGGGTGAACAAAGCTTATCGATAGCAACCACGGGACGACCCAGGGCCTAAGATCCTCTAGCGTGCTGGCCTTTCTGCCCTACAAGGGCGAGTGTGAGCGCGAAGCGCGGAGAGCACAGCAGGAGCAGCAGGAGCAGCAGCCATCGGCGGCCGGTCCATTACTGCTCAATCCCTCCTCCCCATACAACGACTCCCCTGGTCGTGTCTCGACCCGGGACCGAGGGCAGCCCCCGTTGCCCCGCGCACACTCTTCCTCCGCAGTGTCTTCTGTGGTGGTGGTCGTTGTGGTCGTCCGCATCATAGCTTCGTCCGATGCCCGGTACTGAGTCGCGGCGCCCTCGAGCAGCCACCTGTGAGGACTGGGACGAGGACCGACAGACCACGCTGCCGGGCACGCACACGACCGCCAACGTCGCCGTCAAGAGATCGCAGCCGGAACTCAAATCCAGCGAGTCGGAGAGCAACGGCCAACAGGATGGTGGCGACGCTGGCCGTGCGACTCGAGCAGATCCCGTCGCCAGCGAATCCGGCCTCCGCCGAAAAATGACGGATCTCAAACTCGACACGGGCATCGTCGAGCGAGAGCGTCAGCCATACCGCCTGTCTTCGGGGAGGCCATATCCCACCCGGCGTGAGTCGTCCAGTCGGTTCAAGGATGCCAGACCGACGACGACGCCCACCACACCAGCAGCAACGGCCACCGCCACGACCACCGACTACTCTCGGCCGGCTCAGTCGACCTATTTTGTCCACGAGCGAGGGATTTGCTGGGTGTGCGACCAGTATGGCAAGCACGTCGACGTCCAAAAAGAGGTTCCTCGCTCCTCCAGTACCGCTCCGCCGGCGGCATCGTCTCAGACCTCGCGCCCGGCTCACGGTCTCGGCTCCAAGGATGAGGATGCCATCCGGCCCAAAGCCAGACGATCTTCTTCCACTCGGCAGTCCCGGCCGGTGACCATGTATGCACCGAGTCCGACACAGATGCCCTACGCCACGACGACGGCGATTTATGCGACTCCCGTGCTGACCACGCCGGCATGGCCAACATCGGTCGCCGCCTCGCTGCCATTTGGTGCGCTCCCATATTCCTACGTGACTCCGGCGGTGACGACGCCGACGTTTCCTCCTTTCCACGCGGGTCCCCCTTACTATGAGCCGACGCCGGTGCCGGACGCTCGACCTCCTAAACCCAACCGGCAGTCCAGCTCGTATGGGGATCCGATCATTCAGCATGCACCGGGAAATGCCACGCCTGGCGGCCTGCAGAAGGTCGTGTCCAGCGCTGATTCGCGGCCGGCGCTCGCGACGCACAAGTCATCCAACCGAGGCGACCAGGGCCGATCTGCGATGCCGCCACCCCCACGACCCCCAGCGAAACAGCAAGCCGAGATCATTGCTCATCGACCCAGCAACAAGAGACGGCCGTCCACTTATTATACTGCCGTCGCCCCGCGAAACGATCCCGACGATGAGGACGCTCGAGAATTCCGCCATCAGCCCGCTCCCGCCGTTCGAAGCCATCAACAGTCGCCATCTCGTCCGCCGTCGTCATATCGCGGCCCACCGGTTCCGGGAGCGCGAGAACGTCCTCATGTGACACGAAAGCCGGCCTCTTATTCGACACCAACGAGCACGACGAAAGTGGCATCTTCCAATGGGTCTCAAGGCCCGCCTCGACGCTCCACCCTGCCGACGACTTTGCTGACCACCACGCTCGAACATAAAGAGGCGGAAGCCGAAGCATACCAACGAAAAAGAGGCCTGACCACGGACGAGTTGGCCGCGGAAAAGCTGCGGGAGTTCAACAAACACAGCACTTCGAGCTCGCTATCCGAAACGGGCAGCAGCTACAGCCACAAAAGCCGTCAGTCTTCGTCCAAGGATTCATCGGGCCGCGAGAAGTCCAACGCAAGTGCGGGAAATACCAACATCACGATCGACGGCATCAGCGTCAGCATTCCCGCCGACTATACCAAGGAAGGCCGTCCGATTAGCCTCAGCCTGGGCAGTCATAATCTCATCATTTCCACGAGCAGTAAGGACCGAGATGAAGAGCCCCGGAGGGAGCAGAGACGGATCGAGAGGCCCCCGAGCGTGGCCAGCCGGACGTCAAGAAGAAGCATCACCAGCAGTGTTGTATCCAGCAAGGGCAAAGAACGTGATATTCCAGATGGAGCCATGGACTCGTCGAGGCGCCTTTCCTATGTCGAGGATCAACGGCCGAGCATGAAATCGAGCCTGCAGCCAAGCCGTGCTCCCAGCAGCTCCAGACACAGTGTCGACTACTCGAGACGGCCAAGTGTCGATTATGGTGTGAGAGATGAGCCTGCCGTGTACGGAGCTTGACGCCAGACCTGCACGCCTGCCGTCACACCTGACCTCACCACGTGGGGTGTTGCTGTCGTCCTCTTTCCATTCACTCACTCACTCATCCTTGACCATCCAATTCCTGTCTTGTCGTTGGTTACAAGTCACTACAAGTCGCCTTGACGTCCAACCTGGCGTGAGCGTGTCGAACGCGGTGATTATGGATTCAAACGGATGCGACTGTCGCGGATTGCCTCCGTTTCATGCGCCACTTCTCGCTGCTGCTTCTCTTTTCGGGAGGGTGATCTGATCCTTTTTCTTTGCCGGCGATCCTTTTCCATTACCTCGAGTGAGGAAAAGGAGACCCAAAAAGAAGAAAAAAGAAGAAAAGTTCAGACAAAAGTCTCTTGATACCCTTGGGCGACTGATGGTCGTCCAAAAGGAAGTGGCAGCCTATGCTTTTTTATTATTTGGTTCATTTTTTTCCTTTCACCTTTGTCTCCCTCTTCCTGTTGTTGCTCTTGCATTGATATCATGTATTTACTATTTGGGGAAATCTGTCCAAGGGGTTCTCCCCGGCCCGGTCATCTATTTCTCCAGCGTGGACTGGATCTGGGTCTTGTTTCAGAGTTGATCGAAGAGCTCTGGCGGGACTCGAGTTCGAATTCAGCAAGACGTGGGAGGACCGCAGGCGGTACGGAGAATTGGCACGGCCTGGGCCTCGGAGAGGGAATGGAGAATATGGAAGATTCACGATGTCACGATGTTATGAGGGGATGAAACAGACTTTACTCTTTTTCCTTTTCTTTTTCTGCTCTGGATGAAGCGTTGGAGCTTGTGGAATTTGCTCAGGAGCAAGATTGTTCTGTAGATTGATTGACTGAGTGTGTTTGAGTGCGTTTCGCCTGTGGCAACGAATGGAGGGGAAACAGGCTGTGCTCTGGAAATAGGAATTGATGATAATGATGCCCTCTTGCGTGAGCAGATATCCTCAGACCACAAAGGGTAAAGTAGTATGTTGGACCGTTGAAATCCAGCATTTGAACTTGCGAAGCATCTCTCATCTGTTAAAGTCCCGTCCACACTTTACTGTCTCTTTAACCGAGGGTTGTCCGATGCATACGACTTTCGGCCGTCTGGCGAAAAGAAGCCGCTGCCGGGCTCCTTGTTGCTCTTTATATGTCGTGATGCTTCATTGGTTCGAAATATGACCCCCACTGCAATGTGGCATCTTCTGTCGCATTCGCAGGCGATTTGATCCTCGGAGCGCCTGGCTGTGCCTGCTCAGCTTGAAGGCCACTTCCTACTCTCCATTTGACCCCAGGTTTGATGCACTGACCAGTTGTCTCCTGCTGGGGCAAGTGCCCTTCAACCATCGATTGGCAGCTTTCCGGCGACGAGGTAATTGGCTGCAAGGTCAACCAATCTTTCAGAAGCTTGCCAGCTTATTATTTGGTTCGCTGTTGCGAAAGCAAAGGCTCCCGGTGGATGTGGATCGAACTGGCGCAAGCAGATGTTGTGATATCAGAATTCCTGGCCTGTTCACATCCACCACCGCTGAGGTCGGTCAAAGCTCATCCAACGTCGGCCAAAGGTGTGACAGAACTTATGCTTCTGATTCCTCGTCGGTCGTAAGCTCATACAATCATCAATCATATCTCGCCTCGTCTCAGATCTTAGCTGAAATGAATGCCTTCCTGGTTAAAATTCCACAAGAGCTTCAGAAAGTCGGCTTCGTCGCACATCCTTGCTCTCTTATCGGCGAGCATCGTTCTATCTTCCAGCACCGACCGGACCTTGTCACGGACAAGCTCGGCCACTTTGCCTCGTCGCTTTCTCCCCGTGGTTGTGGCAGGCCTGGAGGAGGCCTGCTCTTTGAAGAAGTCTGGAAGATCCTCTTCTTCGTCGTGATCATCATCCACATCCATAAACCCATCCCATTCTTCCTCTTGACCGTCCTCGGCTTGGTCCGGTGGCACATTTTTAACTTCCAGCAAAGCGTCGCCGACGGGTCCATCTTCCACGGCGATATTGTTCTGAGCACACCACGTCCGGTAATTGTTCTCTAGAAGATTCATCACACTGGTCGTGCCGAGAAAATTGGCTCTCAAAGTCTTGTTCTTTCGCACGAAGCAAATCCGGAGCAGGCCGTCCCACTCTTCATACGAGATGTTTGGTCTGGGGTTCTTCGGTACCAACCGCACCACGCTGCTCTCCACGGCCGGTGGCGGCTTGAAGTTGTTCTTGCCCACTTTCATGATATGGTCGATCTTGGCCCACATTTGCGCATTGACCGAGAGACGAGAGTAGAGCTTGTCGCCGGGTTTGGCAAATAATCTCATCGCGAATTCCCTTTGAAACATGAGGATGCAAACGCGCGGGCTCGGACTCGTCGCCAACAGCTTGAACGTCAGGGGCGAGGAAATCTGGTACGGAGTGTTACTGATGCACACGTCGAAGTAAGGCAAATCGGTCTTGATCACGTCGCCGAGAACAACGTCCAATCGTTTTGCCGCCGGTGTCCCCTGGACACGTTTTGTGACTTCAGCGGCCATGCGAGGGTCCAATTCCACCGCGATACATTTCTTCGCTTTCTCGAGGATCCTCACGGTAAGGTTGCCCGAGCCAGGACCGACTTCGAGGACGATATCGGATTGCTTGAGATCGGCTTTGTCGACGATTGCTTGCGCGACACCAGGATTCTTCAGAACATGTTGACCAATGTCTGTATTCATCTTGAAAATCGCATGGGTGGCCACTGGTTTGGCCGGGGTCGACGAGGATCTAGAGTAGGGCGACGACATGGCGCCGGAGCGCTTCTTGGAGTTGGATTTGGGCATTCCGGCCGATGGAAGCAAGGTGTACGTAGAGCGGTGGACCTTGCCAACACTGGTGGTACTCTCACAGCGGCCCCAAAGATTGAGCAAGCACTTTGCTGAAGCACGTCGAGAAACTTTTTGGCGGTGAGCATGGGCAAAAACCCGTGGTGATCCAGTTGTGGGGATCTCCAGACCCAAAGCTTAATTAGCGGCGGCCTGCACGCGGGTAATTAAGGCACCAGGCCATCCCATCCACGCCACTCGGGCTTTTTTCCAAGTACGAGTTTGCCCTGAAGTGTCGCCGACTCTGGGCTAATAAGGCTGCATATCGAGGCGACCGCTGACAGCCTCCATCTCAGTAACCGATCTGACAAGGATGGCTTCGCGGCGGGATTTCCTTAATCAACCAGCGCCAGAAAATTACGTTGCCGGTCTTGGTCGAGGCGCCACCGGCTTCACCACCAGGTCAGACCTAGGTCCAGCCCGAGAGGGTCCCAGCGCAGAGCAGATTCAAGAAGCGCTTGCGAAGCGCGCACAGCAACTGGGCGCCGCGCCACCGACTGCCTACGGCGCATCTGACAAGAAGAAACAACAAGAGCAAGAAGAAGAGGACGATGAACGATTTCAAGATCCGGAAAATGAAGTGGGTCTGTTCGCATACGGCCAGTATGACCGGGACGACGATGAGGCGGACAGGATATACCAAGACGTCGATGAGAGAATGGAGAAGCGAAGAAAGGCACGAAGGTTAGTCCTCCCCGCCCCGGCACATGGCACTCCCCTCCCCCTCGGCCCCTTGATCAAAAAAGGTCGTGGTTTATCTTTCCCCCCGGTGTGTGAACAGATTACCGACATGAATCCTTCGCCGTCCTTTAGGGAAGCTCGCGAAAAGCAAGAACAAGACGAGTACGAACGCAACAATCCAAAGATATCACAACAATTTGCCGACCTGAAGCGGTCCCTGGCCACGGTGTCAGATGACGACTGGGCCAACTTGCCTGACCCGGGCGATTTGACGGGGAAGAACCGCAGAGCGAAACAGAATCTTCGGCAACGCTTCTATGCTGTGCCCGACAGTGTGCTGGCCGGTGCGAGGGATTCCACGCAGTTCGAAACCAGCGTGCAAGAAGATGGCACCCAAACGTCAATATCAGGAGGGGGCGACAACAAAGACGGCACCATGACAAATTTTGCCGATATCGGTGCGGCGAGGGACAAAGTCTTGAAAGTGCGACTGGATCAGGCGGCTCAATCCGACGCGGCCACGGGAACGGCCACGTCGATCGACCCAAAGGGATACCTCACGAGTTTGGCGACATCCGAGCTCAAATCAAGCGAAGTCGAGGTGGGAGACATCAACCGGGTGCGAGTGCTTTTGGAATCGGTGATCAAGACGAATCCCAAGCACGCGCCGGGCTGGATTGCCATTGCGCGGCTCGAGGAGCTGGCGGGGAAAATCGTGGCGGCGCGCAAGCTGATTGCCCACGGCTGCGAACAATGCCCCAAGAGCGAAGATGCATGGCTCGAGAACATCCGGCTCAACGACAACCAGAACGCCAAAATCATTGCCGCCAATGCCATTAGAAATAATGAGCGGTCGACGCGGTTGTGGATCGAGGCGATGAAACTGGAATCAGATCCGCGGGCCAAGAAAAGAGTCCTGCGACAAGCGCTGGACCACATTCCGCAGTCGGTAGCGATATGGAAGGAGGCGGTCAACCTGGAAGAAGATCCTGCCGACGCGCGACTGTTGCTCGCAAAGGCCACCGAGATTATACCCCTCTCTGTCGAGCTCTGGCTGGCTCTGGCACGACTGGAGACGCCGGAAAATGCGCAAGCCGTGTTGAACAGGGCGCGAAAAGCGGTGCCGACCAGTCATGAAATTTGGATTGCGGCCGCCCGATTACAGGAACAAATGGGCCAGTTCAACAAAGTGAATGTGATGAACCGTGCGGTCAAGTCCTTGGCCAAGGAGGGTGCCATGCTCAAGCGAGAAGAGTGGATTGCAGAGGCCGAGAAGTGCGAAGAAGAAGGCGCCGTTCTCACCTGCGGTGCCATCATCCGTGAGACTCTGGGATATGGCCTGGACGAAGACGACGACCGGAAGGAAATATTCAAAGACGATGCCAAAGCCAGCATCGGGCGCGGCAAATACGAAACCGCCCGAGCCATCTATGGTTATGCCTTGCGTGTCTTTCCGACCAGCAAGTCGCTGTGGCTGGCGGCTGCTGATCTGGAGAGACACCACGGCTCGAAGGAAGCGCTGTGGCAGCTTCTCGAGAAGGCCGTCGAAGCTTGTCCCCAGTCCGAAGAGTTGTGGTTGCAACTCGCCCGAGAGAAGTGGCACGCCGGTAAAGTGGACGATGCCCGAAGAGTGCTCGGGAAAGCCTTCAACCAAAACCCGAATAACGAGGAAATTTGGCTGGCGGCTGTCAAGCTCGAGGCCGATGCACGACAAGTCGAACAAGCACGAGAATTACTGGCCACGGCGCGGCAAGAGGCTCCCACCGAACGCGTGTGGTATAAGAGCGCGGCATACGAGAGGCAGCTGGGCAACATCGATGAGGCACTAGATCTGGTCCTTCAAGGCCTCACGTCCACGGTGGTCGATAAAAGGGAGACCCGGTTCCCCCGAAGTGCGAAGCTGTGGATGATGAAGGGCCAGATTTATGAGGACAAGGGCATGATCCCACAAGCTCGCGAAGCATATGCCCAGGGCACGCGAGCCTGCCCGAAGTCGGTTCCTCTATGGCTCCTGGCCGCCCGGCTCGAAGAGAAAGCGGGCGTCATCATCAGAGCCCGGTCGGTTCTCGATCGCGCTCGGCTGCAGAACCCGAAGAATGCAGAACTCTGGGCCGAGAGTGTGAGAGTGGAATTACGCGCCAATCCGCCCAATGTCCAACAAGCGAAAGTGTTGATGTCAAAGGCGCTTCAAGAATGTCCCAAGTCGGGGCTCCTGTGGTCCGAAAACATATGGCATTTGCAGCCCCGGACGCAAAGAAAGCAACAAAGCCTGGAAGCCATCAAAGCCGTCGACAATGACCCTATCCTGTTTGTGACCGTGGCGAGAATCTTTTGGGGGGAGCGCAAGCTGGACAAGGCCATGAGCTGGTTCGAGAAGGCCATTGTATTGGACAGTGACCTCGGAGATGTCTGGGCTTGGTATCTCAAGTTTTTGATGCAGCATGGTACCGACGTAAGTACCTTCTCTATCAAGGCAAATTCTTTCCAGGCTGACGATCCCATTCAGGAGAAACGAGAAGATGTCATTGCAAAATGTGTGGCGAGCGAGCCGAAGCACGGTGAAGTATGGCAACGAGTCAGGAAGGATCCAAAAAATGCATATTTGAGTACGGAGGAAGTGCTAAAGAAGGTTGTGGAGGAGCTGCGTTGATGGTCACCAATGCGATCAAGGGGTCCAGCATGAATTGTTGTGTGGGGCAGATGACAAGTGTCACGCATGCCCGGCACGATTCAAACAGTGTTATGACAGATTGGCTGGCAGAGTTGACCACTATCAGACTACGATAACAAGGATGGAAATGATCTCCCTCCTTATGTATTCGATTGATTGACTGTCACGTGATTTAACACGTGATAAAATGCCAAGTCTCATTCTCCCTGGTTCCATTCACTCCGGAACTGCCGCAGTCTCAGGCAGTCCTTCGCCACCCTTCCCCTTCTTCAATCTGTGTCATCACCTCGCATTTTCACAACTATTTCCATCGCCAGCATATCCTACCGGTATCGAGACATATCGCTACCATCTGTCCTCTTTCTGTATAATCATCTCGCATTCCTTACTGCCTTCCCACAAGGCACACCGGGTGAACAAACGCCAAACAGGGATCAGCACAACTTCACCCCTTCCCCCTCGTTTGACCCCCGCTGTGACGCGCAGTGTTTGCACCACGCAATCATAACCTACAAGGAAACCTCTCGGTCAAGATTGCCTGAAGTGTTTTTCAGAGAGCGTGGTGCTGGTGTTGGAAGGCACGAGTTTGAGGCACGCACGGCTTGTGCATGTACAGATTCACTTGAGCTGTATCCAGCGCTGCTTGAACTATTACTTGTTAACTTTCATCAATACACATCTCCCTCTCTTGCCCGCGTCATATTTTGGCTTCCCACTCTGCGATCAGTCAGCAGACACTGCCGCACACTCTGGCACCTTCTCCTTTCACTTCGACTTGACCGACTTACTTTCCTGTGGAGGCGCTCCTCACTGAGCTCTACGGCCTGCGACGGTGGTCGCCATGGCATCATATGTGTATTTCAAGTTCAAGTCACAGAAGGAACCGCAACGTGTAACGATCGATGGCCCACACACTGATGTCTGGAACCTCAAACGTGAAATCATCAACATATCCCGCCTCGGAGATGGCACCGACTTTGACTTGAAGATCTACAAGGAGAACAGTAATGAAGGTACGACGTCCCGACCTCGTCATCATGATTCCACTAACCCTTGGAAAGAGTACACCGATGACACCGAGATCATCCCCAAAGACTCGACGGTCCTCGCTCGGCGACTCCCCGCGTCTGCTCCCGGGAAAGGGCGCGCTGCTCGATATGTGTCGGGAAAACCTCCAGTGAGCGCGAAACCGACGGCCAGCAGCGTGGCGGCCAGCAAAATCACCAACGCGGTGGATATGGACAAGGCGATGACGGAACAAGAGAGGCTACAGGCGATGCTCAAGTTCACCGACGCACAATGGAAACAGAAGCAGGAAGAGATGTCACACGAGGCACGAGTACCGATTCAAGGCTCTAAACCGTTCATCAAGCGGGCAAACATACCCGAAGGCGAACCTCCGCACGGATATATTTGTTACCGCTGTGGCAAAAAAGGTAAGAGAACTCATGGCGTGTCTGGAGAACGCAGGACACTGACGTCGGCCAGGTCATTGGATCCAAGCTTGTCCCACGAACGATGACGCAAACTACGACAACAAAAATCGAATCAAGAGAACGACTGGTATTCCTCGCTCGATGCTGAAAAAGATCGACCAGTCGGAAATCGACAAACTCGACGAGTCGCAACGCCAAAACCTCATGGTCAATGCGGAAGGAGAGTACGTCTTCGCCCAAGCGGATGAAAAGGCATGGAGAAAACATTTGGAACAAGTCAAGGCCGCCGAGGCCGCACAGGAGAATGTGCAAGTGGGTGATAAGGAGCTGCAAAAACGCGGCTTGGAATGCCCGATTGACAAACGTTTGTTTGTAGACCCAATGAAGACACCTTGTTGCGGGAAGACATACTGCCACGATTGTATTGAGAATGCGCTGCTTGAGAACGACCTAACCTGTCCCGGCTGCGAAACTGAGAACATCAGCCTCGAACGTCTGGAGCCGGACGAAGACATGAAAGGCAAAATCAAGGCATACGAAGCGGACAAAGCGGGTGAACGCCACCGATCCAGAAGTCCCACCGTGTCGGCCGCCGAGACGCCCCAGGAAGAGGGTCAGAACAGCAGCGGATCTCGGTCTGGCTCGCGTCAGCGGAGCAAGTCCCCCGAATCCACGAGTGGTCAATCGAAGAAGCGCAGTGCCGACGACATTGACGCCGCGGCTTCCGATGGTTCATCTGCGCCGGCCATGAAACGCCAGAAGTCCGGAGAAGAGAAAACGTCAACGCCCCAGCCGGAGAGCCAAACATCCACACCTCACGAGAGTGGCAGCAGTAATGACAATAACAACACGTTGCCCTTCGACATGATGCCTCCCGACATGTCACAGATGATGCAGAACATGACTTTCCCCATGGCTATGCCGGGGATGCCAGGAACGCCGTTCATGCCCATGCCCGGCATGATGAATCCGAGCATGAACATGATGAACGGCATGAATATGATGCCCAACATGAACTTTATGCCACCCAATTTCAACATGATGAACGGTATGAACGGCATGTTCCCTCAGAACAACCTCGGGAACCCAATGAATGGGAATTTCCAGAACCTCAACAATAACCCCAACACCTCCAACACCAATCAGTATCAGAACTATGGCAATTACCACAACCGACCACCACACAAGCAGTTCCCGCCAAAACCACATCAGCAGCCTGAGGGCATGACGGGCGTGCCGACGGGTCCAAAGGCCCTGCAGCAACAGAATCAAACCTATCCACCCACGGGGCCCGCAGGACAGAAGTTCTCGAATCAGCAGAGGCACGTCGGCAAAGAAGAGGATAACGCGTACATGAGGCAGCCGGTTAATCCGCACCGGCATCTGAATAGGGGCAGAAGGGCCCGACAGCCAGACTACAGGGAGCTGTAGTCAGTGGATGAGTAAAGGGGCATTATATGGCCATACGTATGTAGTGGGCCGATGTTACAGGACTGCTCTAAAATGGTGTCAGGTCATTGGGCTCACTATCAACGATGCGGACCGCTTTGGTCGGCTTGGGTCTGGAGGCGGGTTGGGTTGCTCAAAAAGGTATTGATCGGGGCTGCTGTAGCCAGTCCAGCTCTGCGCCCATGCGCAGCAGAAGTGGCAAGTATGCCTCAAGCAAATTCAAGTTCAAACTTGGAACATATTCTTTTCGATCGAATTGCCAGTCCTTTCCTGGTTCTGTTCGCCCTCAAGTTAGTTCGTTTGGCCTGCTGGTAATCTTTGGCAAGTGTTGTCTCCTGAATGTATTGCCCATAGTACCCTGCCCGTCTATCCGTAGGTCGAAGTCTGCATTTAGGGCATAATGCTTTCTTCCAGGGATATGATAATGTGAGATGCGCTGCTGCACGCGCAGGTTTGTATGTCCACGGACAGGACAATGGTCGAGGCAAGTAGACCTCATAAGTACAGGTTCGGTGGAGAAGGTCCATGAGTTCTGTATACGCCTCATTCAAAACAAGTGAAAATCTTTCTTGAAGATCTCATTAATCAAAGGTAATTCTTTTGCCCGAGAAGGTGGCCGCAGTGGCACTTTGCAACTTTCTCTGCTTCGCTGCTTCCCACGACGGATGAAGCGGACCTTGATCATCTTTGTGTCTCGCAGGAGACTTCCCACCGGTCGTGATACCACCTCCGGCTTCTTTGGCTCGCTCTGACCCTGTTCGAACCCTACCAAACTTCCGTTTGCCGAACTTCGCGTCGCCATCGACTGCGCCACGCTTCGGGTCCCATCCTGCATTGTGCCCAGCTTTCTCATTTGGCTTTTGGAGATGCTTGGCTTTATTTCCGTATTTGAGCTCGGCCAAGCGCTGGCGAGCACGTTGGCCACGCCTATTCTTTCGGATTGGATGGACGAGACCGTCTTGCTGGAAGCCGTCTTCAGAGTCGGAGCCAGAGTAATAACCTCCCACGCTCAAGGAGGGAAGGAATGTCGTCTTCAAAGGTTTGTCCTCCATACCGCTGGTATCCGCTGCTTTGTCGTCTGTCGAATCTTCCCGAGATGAAGATGACAGAGAAGTGTCCTCTGTATCGTGGATGTCCTCGTCCAACTCTGCTAATATCGCGTCGTTGGATTCCGTGGACGACATGACCAGCGGATCACCGTATGTTTCGGAATCACCCGCTTCAGAACCAAATTTGGCACTTCGCTGCTCATCCTCATCTGACAGCTGGTCGGACTCCGAGAAACCTGTAAAGGTATCCTCGTCCAAGGGCCTCGATCTGGCATCCGGTAATGTAGCACTCGGCGTTGCTGAATGCGCCACCGACTCAGGTTTGGTCGGTTCGATCCGAAGCACTGCATAGACGGACTTCATGATCTTGGGAATAACTTGTTTGATAGGCGCCGAGTTGAATAATCTTCCGATGACATTGGCCTCGGCTCCTGGCTTGACCGTGTCCAACACCGGTTCCAGCCCATAGATCTTAATGAATGCAGGAGACTCTCGAATGCGCTTCGTCTTGACCAGGTGCTTCAGCAGATAATTCCTTGCGATGCGGTCCAACTGCAGCTGCTTCAACACAATGACCTCTTCTCGAAGCCGGAGCAGGGTGTGAGGTTCTTTGCTGGCAGCCTTCTGCCGGCGACCCAATTTCTGCCTTTCGAAACCGCGAGCCAATTTGAGTGATGAGGTTAGCTCCTTATTGCCTTGTTCAATTTTTGCCCGGAGCCGCGAAACGCGGATTCTTAGAGCCTGATCTTCAATATCATCGTCGCCCGCATGGCGGCCTTCATCATCCTCTCGCTTCCTTTTTGGCATCGCCTCCTTGACGGATTGGATTTCAGCAGCAATCTTAAACTCACCTGCTGTTGTAGTCGCAAACTGGCTGACTACAGGACATGCAATTCTATGGCGACAACTTTGCTTGGCATGTTTTATTAAGTCCGCTAATTCCGAACTTGACCCCTAATCACCTCCTGGGCATGGGAAGGCGGACTGGGAATGTTGCCAAAAAAACATCAGACCTAGGTCTAGTCTATTGGTATCGTTTAGCTGACAGTCTCTTCCGAGGACCAGTGGCTGGCTGCCTCGACTGCTGGAGCACGCAAGGTCAGCAGTCAGCTCTCAGCCCCCGATTGGCCCTGCTTGGCAGCAAAGGCTGAGAGCTGAATAGCCTGCCTGGTCAGGCAGCAGCCTCTTTCTCGACTCTTCATTTATTTTAGCCTCAGAGACCCCATCTCTCTCTCGGCTTGTCGAAGATCAACCATACTTCCATATCGATAAAAACACGTGGAGGGCGAAGATACGACAACGTCAAGATTCTGCAGAATGGCGTTGACCATCCCGAGTGTCCTTCTCCTCCTGCTGGCAGTATGGGGCTTCTGGACCCTTTGGGGGTTTCCCTACAACAATGGTCTGCTCAAAATCTTGAGCAGCGAGACGGAGCCTGGTGCTTTCATTCCAGGACCCACGGCGGCGCCCATGAAACAGTCGTACACTGGCATCGGTGCTGTCGACAAGGAGCTGACCATTTTGGTCAGCTTCTTCTACACGGCCATCGATGGCAACAGGGCTGACGTCTCGCTTTCTTTCCTCGACCTCGGTGGTCAGGTGCTGGCTGCTTGGGTCTTAATCACGATAGAGGGTCTTCGGAGCGGAAACAGCGGGAAATGGATCCTTGGTTTGTAAGTGTTGTTGATCCACGATGTCAGACGCCGTCGCGGCTAATGGAGACAGGACCACGCTGTTCGGCATTTCGGTCGCCATCGTTGGTTTTGCGTGTGTCGCCCCTCTCTGGTTCGCTATTCACCTGTGGTCTTCGCCCACCGTGGTCAATCCGAAAGACTACCAGCTCATCGTCGGACAGCCGATTGAGCTGGCGATCGCGCCGATTAGCATCATTCTCGGCTTCGGCCTCCCGTCCTTGGTGATGTGTCTTCCAGCACCAGACCTGATCTCGTTTGAGTCGAAACAAACATGGGCAGGGATCCAACAAGGCTGGGCAATCTGGATAGGGCTTGTTCAATTGGCGCTGACAGCTATTGTGATGAGTGTGAATCAGAAGGCAACCATCCTGACCGACGCCGACAAGAAGGTTAAGACGATCAAATATCTCCGACGGGCCTACGCTTTTGCGCTGGCATCGTCAGCCGGAGCGCATCTCGCCTCCTGGAGCTTGCCCCTCCTGGCGTATGCCTTCCCCGTCTTGTTCAGTCCCACCTATCTCCCACAACTTCAACCATCGCGGATCTTCGTCCCGGTTGTGCCCTTTGGATCGGAGCAAGTGAAGACGCTTGCCGACGGAGCGCTTGGGTTCTTGCAGTGGGACCTGATCACGGGTACGGTTGCGACATTGCTGTGGGGTCTGACTTTGCGAATCTACGCAAAGAATGAGGTTGCAACTCCAATTCAGTGGATCATTGGTCTAGTCAAGGTCGCCGTGATCGCCACGCTGGTTGGGCCCGCTGGAGCAGCTGTCATAGCCATCTGGGGCCGCGATGAATTGGTTTTTGCACACTCGGACACGACAGCAGAATCGAAGGACAAGAGCGCCTAACGACCGCTTGTAGAATGAACAGGATGGATGGCGGGATTCAGGGACCAGGAATACTCTATTGAAGATATGGACACGGAACTGCTGGTGGTGATGGTTGGTCAATCAGGTCTCTCTTTCAGTGATAGCTTGGAATGTTGGGAGGAGTCGGTCTGTCTGGCAAGTCAGAAAGTTTACTTTTTCAAGGAGCCGTCTCTTGGAAACGTCAATGTATATCGTGCAAGGATTGAGTCGTCCTTGCCTCTCTGGAAGCAGGCACTTTAGCATCTGCCCTGTATACGAGGTACTGGAATGACGAGACTGTGCATTGCCGCCACTTGAGGCGAAGCAACTGTGCATCAGCATCGCTAAGCCTTTGCCAAGGTTGCACAAGCCTCGGAAGCGGGGGCGCTGAGTGATTTCAAAGGTCCCCTGCAACCGGCCTCTCCTTGACCTGAACCCTGCCGCCGGCGTCTGACAGGCTCAGCTGGAGTGAACGGAGCGAACGTCCTGTTATTCCAACCAGAGTCATCATGGTTTCCGGCCACACTGTCAAGGTTAAGCAGTCCGACATCAGCCACACCGTAGCGAGGGAGCAAGCCCGGCATCAAATAGCATTACCAGTCGCACACCCATTCGGAAGCTCCCCTGAAACATATGGGATCTAGCACGGCACACTAAGCTCACTCGCAGATCTGACCAGGATTCAAAGCGGACCCAAACTGGAGTTGACACAGACCTATGACGTTCCTTGAATGCAGATTTTAGCTGATGAGCGTTCAAATTGGGTTCCAGCATCAACCAGGCCGTCCACGCTGGCGCAGGTTTTGGAAAGTCAGCCTGCATCCTACGGATGGTCCCATATAAACCTCACAGGGCGCCTGGCTGCACCTCTTTTTTTCATCAAGGCCTCTCCGTTCTGCCCGTCAGCGCTTGCGTTCACTCCTCTCTACGAGTGCCGGAAGGGTGAGCGACCTGACCGTTTAGCCTGATGTACCCCCCAACGTTGGCTGCCATTGCAGCTGTCGCTGTCTCTGTGGTTCGTGCAGCCTCGCCGGCTTACCTCCAGCTCGACGTGCACAGGAGATCTTTCCAGGATGTCGAAAGGCTGGCAAGGAGGCAAAATCAGGATGGGAGTATCGATGCGGTGCTCACACAGAATGACAATAAACTGGAGTACTTGATCAACATCACGGTTGGAACTCCACCTCAGCCCATGGCCGTCACCCTCGATACCGGCAGCAGTGATTTGTGGATTCCGGCTGTCAGTTCACAGCCATGCGAGCAACACCAATGTAACGATGGGAGCTTCAACCCGAGCACGTCGAGCACCTACAACGTCATTGAGCAAGGCGGTTTCAACATCACGTACGCTGGTGAGTGTCAATTTCACATCTCCCTCCCGACCAGTGGCTCGCCATCGGTTTTCTGAGGTCCATTGCAAAGATCTAGCCAAGTTGGATCGATTTTTACGTTCGAGGGCTACATGGCTGATTGTCGGCAGGACCGGGGGACAGTGATGCGGGAAACTGGGCGACCGAAACAATTACGGTCGGTGGTGGACCATCCATGAGCCATGTCCAGATAGGGGTTGCGCTCAACGGCGCCGATTCTCATGGTGTCATGGGTGTCGGGTACGACACCAATGAAGCGGCCAATCCGAGTCCCAGCGGTGTCTATGCCTCTGTCCTCGACAATATGGTGTCTCAAGGAGTCATCGAGCGCAAAGCCTACAGTTTGTATCTCAACGACCTGCAAGTGAACAAAGGGTCGATCATTTTTGGCGGCATTGATTCGACCAAGTACACGGGCGACTTGGTCGCTCTTCCCTTACAAGTATGGAGATTCATGGTCTCGTCGACACTGTTCTGACCTGAGCAGATGGGCCCTGAAGGTGTCGTGTCCGAGTTCTATGTCACTTTGACGAGTGTGTCATTCACGGACGAGAAGGGCGAAACCACGCAGTTGTCTCCGCCTGGCTACGCGCAATCGGTATTGCTTGATTCCGGCACGAGCGCGACGCTACTGACGGACGACGTGTTCGACCCACTTGCCAATGGTTTCGGCGCTGTGTACGTCGGCCAGGAGTCGTATGCGGTGCCTTGCAGGTACAGCGGCGTAAACGGAACGATCAACTACAAGTTTGGTGGAGAGAATGGGGTCAGTATCAGCGTGCCCATTTCACAAGTGATCGGAAGCCAGGAGCTCTCGTCAGACCAATTCAATGATGCGTCTGGGGGTTGCGATTTCGGCTTTGGCCCCATCATCGACGGCGTGAGCATCCTTGGAGACACCTTTTTGCGATCTGCTTACGCCGTTTACGACCTCGACAACAATATGGCCGCTCTGGCCCAAGCAGCAGAGAATAAGACCGGCACATCGAGCATCGCCGTCATTCCTACGGGCACCACGCTCCCAGGCGTGTCCATCACGGCGACCGCAAACGGGACACAGCTATCGGGTACGGCGACAACGCTTCCCCCAGCGGTGCCCACCGCTAGTGTGCAAGGTTCCACGCTCGTGTTGGCAGGCACTCCGACCTTCGACTTGGGACCATCCTCTACAGCAGGAAGCAGTTCGTCATCATCAACCACGAGCCGCGGTTCGTCTTCTGGCGCGGCAGGATATGGACCAGCGCCGAGCGCAGCTTTGCTCGGATTAGGCCTCGTCGTAGGTCTTGTCCATTTCTAGGAGCCGTCTCGAGCAGCGGTAGATTGGGATGGATGAAACAAAACAGTCTGAATGATGCCCGCAATGTGGCGATCCACGTGTACACCGCTCTTTCGACGACGCGACAAGCACTAAGTCGCGTAACACGTACGGCGCTCGACCTGTGCAAATGTGGTCGCTGTGCAATGTGGTCGCTGGTCGTGTAGTTGCTGTATGTGCTTGTCGTCTATAGCAAAGCATCTGGCGAGCATGTCGGCGCATTGCGGACAGAAGGGAATATCAATCATGCCGGCCACGAGCCGATATGATTGGCTGCCCGCCATCCATCACTTCTCTCGTCCCCGCGGCGGGTGCACAATCCCACTCGAGTCATAACAAGTTGACCCGTCTTCAGCAGCTCTTTCTACCGAGGACGTGTTTTCCCAGCTGCTCAAGCGTCTCTGGACGACCGCCGAATTCGCGACGCGACGACCATGGCCACCGTGTAGATCAGGCCCTCTTACTCCTCCTGTTGCTGTCGTCATCATACCTGTCAGTCTCCCCCCTCCAACGCGCCTTGAAATACGCCGTGACCCGTTGAGGTTACAGCGAGGCGCATTCAGGGACCGGAGACATCGACCTGTGCAAGACACATGAGCCATAATCTCTGGCGCAGCTTTATCGAGGATGACGTCGAAAGCTTTCGGCAATATCTGGCGAATGCCACCTATACCTCGGGCGGATCCAAGGCCACTCCCGGTGGACCGGCTGGATGTGCTTCCTTCAAGATAGGGAGTCCCGGGTCTCTGGGGACCTCCCCCAAGACTCCTGTCAAGTCCAGAAAGAGCTCGGGAAGTACGGCGGCGGGCAGCGGCCTGGGTCGCAGCGCAGGTCTGATATTGACAAGAGCCGACGTGAACACGAGGGACAGCTTTGGGCGGACGATTCTGCATCATGCCGCTTCGTCTCATTCTGAAGACGCGCCGAGATTCGTCCAAGCGTTGCTGGAGATCCCTTTCATTGACCTGTACGCACAAGATTCGGAGAGTGGCTGGACGGCTCTTCATCGGGCGCTGTACTTTGGAAACGTGTCAATCGCCCAAGCGCTCATGTTGCGGGACGTCCAGGATGCGACCGACTACACGATCAACGCTCAGCACAGCCATGCCGGTGGCCTGGTCAAGATCAAGGATCATGAAGGCAACAGCCCGTTTGAAGTTTTTGGTCTGACCATCGCCCCGCGATCTCTTCACACCGAAACGGCCACTCTTTCTGCCGGGATTCGCGACGACGAAAGCGCCGTCAGTGTGGACTTGAATGATGAAAGTCAAGATCGCCACCGACACCGGCGCCACGTCAGTCCACTGGTCGACCTTCAGGGCGACGAAGTCTTTGCCTTTGGAAGCAACAAGAACCTGTCGCTGGGCTTGGGCGATGGAGACGATAGACACTTTCCCGAGCGCGTTCACCTTGTTCGGCCGGAACACCTCCTTCGCCGGCTGTATGATGATCACCTCGCCGCACGGCAGAGAGCTCTTCTGCCCGAAGACCTGGCCAGCAGCCTGGCCAGCATTGGTTCCCTCACGGACTTGCCGGCTCTGATCCGTCACCAAGCCCTCACCATCCAAGATGTTGTCATGTCGAAGCTCCACACGGCCATTTTGACCAACGACCCGATCTCCAACCTGTACATCTGCGGGTTCGGCCCTGGAGGAAGACTGGGGACCGGCGATGAAACCACGTCATTCCACTACAAGTGTATCCAAGGCGGTGGTTTGGCCAAACGTCGCATCTCCGCGGTGGCACTGGGTCAAGATCATACTGTCGCCGTTTGCTCGCAAGGTGAGGTGTTCACGTGGGGGAGTAATCGGTATGGTCAGTTGGGCTATGCTCTCCCTGAAGTCTCGGCGAAAGAGATTCCAACGCAGCTGGTGCCACGGCAATTGTACGGGTACATCAAGAAAGAAGTCGTCATTGGGGCCGCGGCCTCGGCGATCCATTCGGCAGTCCACACGTCGTCTAGTCTTTACACCTTTGGCAAAAATGAGGGTCAATTGGGGTTGATGGACGCCGACGCGCGGTCTTTGGAAGCGCAAATCATCCCCCGCCGCGTGGGTGTATCGATCCTGCAGGCTCCGATCCAATCTGTCAGCGCCATCGATCGCGCCACCATAGTGTTGCTGGAAAACCACGAGGTCATCGTGTTCACCCACTACGGCTGGACCAAAGTGGTTTTCCCATTGGAGGGCTTTACGAATTACTTCATATCCGAAGCTTTGACCACCAAGGACAACATGGAAAGGAATGTCATCAGCAAAATCACCGGTGGAGGGAATACCATCTGTGCCATGTCCTCCTTCGGCGAGGTGTACACGATCGAACTGCCCAAGAATTCCGAGTCGGTTCCATCGAGTGTGTCGACCACCAATCCGACCAAAGCTCGCAATGCCTTGCCGTCTCCGACGCGAGTGTGGTCGATTCGAAAGGCTCACATGTCTGCCATCGATGTCGCCGTCGGCCAAGACGGTTCCGTCATCCTCTGCACCGCGTCGGGGTCCGTGTGGCGGAAGGAAAAGCGTGCGAATATCAACCCGGTCCGGAGCAAGGACGGGTGGTCGGCGCGTCCCAAAGATTACAAGTTCGTCCGCATCCCCAATTTGACCCGGGCGCTGGCGGTTAGGAGCAACGCCTACGGCGCCTTCACCGCCATCCGGAAGGACTGCCATGTCACTCGCGATCAAATCCACATCCAGTCGCCCTCCTTGTGGCACGACCTCTTTCCCTTGCTCCCGTTCGCGAATGATGCTCGTGCTCGTCCTGCTGATGACGACGAGTCTTGTTCGTCGCCCGGGGACCGTCTTCCTGGGCCTGGCGACATCAGTCGGATGATCATCACGTCTCCACAGTCGGAGGAAGACATTTTGACCATCGGCAAACGGTACGAGCCTTTGTCACAATCTCCATACGACATCTGGATCACCTCCAACCTGACCGAAGTCCGGATCCCGGTCCACTCGTTTCTGCTCAAAGCCAGGAGCAGAGTAATGCGCAGCGCGTTGACCGAATTTCAGGAAACATACTACTACTCCATCCCCGACGTGGTGTCGATTGAATACGGACAAGATGGACAGGTCCGTGTCCAGTTTCACGGTGCCGACTTTTTGACCCTTGTCAATCTCGTCTTTTACCTGTATACGGACAACGTCGTCGATGTTTGGCATTACACCTCTCAAGCGCTTCCATCTGCCGCCCGTTATCGAGCGGTCCGAGTTGAGCTGATGAAAATTGCCAGTCACCTCGAGCTTCGCCAGCTAGAAAGGGCCGTTCGAGTCATGGTGGACCCGGCCCGAAGCCTGAGCCACGACATGGAAGCCGCTGTCCTGGACTCGGATTTCTTTTCCGACGCTGACGTCCTGATCGAATTGGCCGACGGCGCCGAGTTGGCCGCACACAGCACGCTTTTGTGTACCCGGTGCCCTTTCTTTGACGGTCTCTTCAACGGCCGCGCCGGTGGCATCTGGATGTCCTCCAGACGGACGGCCGCGGACGAGAACGCCGAAGCTGTCAAGGTCGATCTCAAGCACATCGAGGTGAGAGTGTTTGAAATGGTTTTGCGCCATCTTTATGCCGATACCGGAGATGAGCTGTTTGATGATGTGGTCACCAAAACGTGTGAGGAGCTGATCGACCTCGTCATCGACGTGATGTCTGTGGCGAACGAGCTTATGTTGGACCGTTTGGCGCAAATCTGCCAAAAAACCCTGGGCAAGTTTGGTATGTCAACAATCTCGTCCCTTTCGTCGCCGTCGCTCACTGGAAAAAGTCAACCCCAAGAACGTCTGTCAATTGCTGAGCACCGTCGCCGAATGCTCCGTGAGTGATTTCAAGGACGCCGCTCTTGAATACATTTGCCTCAACCTGGAGAGCATGTTGGAGCAACGGTAAGTCACGGAGCAGCGATCTCCCGGTATTTCACTCACGAGACCCTCCCAGATTGCTCGACGAGCTGGATGAAGAACTGCTCACCGAACTCGATGAGGTCGTGCAACAGAACCAACTTGCATTTATGCCCTTTGCGCGGAGTGGACGCGCACAGGCCGATTTGCTCTCTGTGCATCCAGAGCTCGTCGAACAGATCGAGGTGGCACGACAACGACGGATCGACTCGATGCGTTTACGATCAAGACTCGTCGAGGATGAGGAGCGCTTCATTAACAACAAGCTCCGAGTGGGCAGCCTCGAACGCCTTGCTTCATCCCCCTTGAACCGAAGTATCCTGCCAGAGCCGGACGAGCGGCCGTCACCCAGCTCAAGCCCTGCGATGGCGCCCAAGGACGCAGGCGACGATCTGCCATTCAACATGGATGAAGATAATGCCACCGCCGCCACCCCGCTGCTCACGCCTGTCCGTGCCAGCGGAAGATCTTCCTTCTCCGTGGTCAGACCGCCGCCGGTGAATGATGACCTGAGCATCGCCGACAGTCTCAGCCGTTCACCTGTCCTCGATCCGGCCCAGGCACCCAAGCTGCCCCGCCTTGACTTTCAGCAGCTGCCGAGTCCTGGTTCTTCCCTTTCGCGACCGACAAACCCTTCCAGTCCGTCAAGTCCGTCGGCGGTGCGAGTGAGTGGGTTCGAACTGCCAAAAGCGGCGTGGCAAACGACGCCTCGCAAAGTCAAGACGACCGATCTCAAAGATATCATGGAGCAAGCTTCAGCTACGCGGGTGTCGAATCTCACCAAGGCCATGACGAGTGGTGCTCAGGCGACTCCCAAAGCTACCCCGAGAATGTCACAGAAAGAGAGGAAACGCCAACAGCTGCAAAACAAGAATCCCGACAATGCATCTCCCGGGGCGACGGATGGAGCAGTGACATCAAAATCAAGCACATCACCATCACCATGGCAGAACTTTTCGCCCCAGCAGCACAAGGCCAGCACTGCCCGAGAGTCTCCTGCTCCTGACACACCAGAAGGCCCTGGTCTGTCCTCCATGACAATGCCGCAAGCGGGGCCGGGAACGGTACCCGTGACGGCAACCATGCCTCCCAAACAAGTTCGTACCGTCTCCCATCCAGGCCTCACCCCGTCGACGAAGCCTGCCCCCCCACAAATTCAATCGATCCGACACACCCCGGTCCCGTCACGCTCTCCCTCGGCCGTTGATGCACGGACTTCGATGGCCGATATTCTGGCTCAGCAGCAGACAGAAAAGACGGCCATCAAAGAAGCAGTGGCCAAAAGGTCTCTGCAAGACATTCAGCAGGAACAAGAATTTCAGGAGTGGTGGGACAATGAAAGTCGACGAGTGCAAGAGGAGGAGGCGCAAGCCAAAGCCGCCGCGGCTCGACGGGGGAAAGCGGGCCGTGGCCGAGGCGGACGTGGACGAGGCGGTGGTGGGCGGGATAAGCCCAGTCCAGGAACACCGGTCAGTGCGGACCAGGGACGCCATGCTGGACATGATCAGTCTGTCAACGAGACTCTCGCAACACGGAGTCGCGGCGGGAGCAGCAGCGGCAGCGGCAGCGGCAGCCAGCGAGGCGCTGGACGTGGTCGGGGCCAGGGGCGGTGACCGAGGTGAGCAACAATGCACGACAGTGCAATATGGACAACTGGGAGTTCTCGCTGTCGCCTAGGAGGAATGGTGTCTGTGTCGGCACGTGGATGCCTGCTCAGACAGTGGATCCAAACAGGCAGACGTGGGACTCGAGAAAATGGCACCGCATCCCACCGTACTGCAGGCTCCGAGCAAAGGGGCCACAGAAACCGGCCAAGTGTCGCCGTATATGGGTGATGGGCAGAAAGGCGTTCGAAGACGCGACCGGAGAACTGATATCGGCCATGGTAGTGGGTCCTGTTTTGGCAGGCAGACGGCGGAAACGGCGTGGAGCAATCAAGTCGAAAAGCTGAGCCAATGGACTGGATAGAGCACCATTTTGCCAGCCCGGGTTGAGGGCCCGACGGGAGGAACGCGGCTGCATTGAAGTCAGGGCTGACCGGGCAGTGGATATGCTTGCTACTTAAGGTAGGAACTTAATTCATGTTTGGTAAGGTAGTTTCAGCTAATTGTAGCTTCCCCGGTGTGCGTGTCCTGCATGTGCTGGGGGGAATAATAGCGGTGACTCTGGCCTCCTGGCCTGGAGAGGTGTGGAGGGCGACCAATCAGGCCAGTCCTGCATGCTTCATGACTCCTGTGGCCCGCGGATGGTGGTGCTTTTGCTGGTTTGGCCATTCAATGCCAATGGCAACGCCAGTGCGCCTGTCGCCAAAACCCGGACTGGTCTCGGCCATAGTGGTCCTCCACTCCATGGCCTCCGGTCTTTTATCTGCAGCCAACAACGATCCACACACCCCAAGCTCCAACAATTACGACCTATCCATCCTCCTTGGACCTACAGCGGGCTCCCTGCATCTGCCTTGACAGCTTCAATGACTCTGTGGCCATCCCAGGTTTCGTTCATTCCTGCCGCCATTATCATCTCGCCATTATCGTGCTCCTCCTCCTCCTCGCCCCCCTCCTCCTCGTCATCCTCATCTTCCACGCACTCTCTCCGACGGCTCACAAGATCAGAAGACCGCCTGACCGTCCGCCAGGACCCGACCCAGCGCAGACCAATCACATGTGGCGCTGTCATATGCACCCGTCTCGCGACATCTGATCCTGAAGCTCAACATTCTCGCTGCGCCGCAGAAATGCTCCCTTCCTCACCGTGAGCGTAAGCCTCACAACGACACCGCCCGCCAGGCCGACGCGATATATGGGTTCGATTCAACATCATCACCAGCAGCAGCAGCAGCAGTCGCAGCAACACCGTCGTCTTCGAGCGTCCTGACCGCTTCCGCTCCACGAAATTCCGCTACATTGTGCCGTCGTTTGAAACATGGATAGCTATCACATCCCAACCGGACCCTGTTCATCCCTTTCGCGCTAGATCGACGACATTATTGATACACTTTGACAAGCCCATTCCACGCTGAACACGGCCGTTGTGGACGCCATGCATCAGTACCCTCGGCCTCCGCCTCGAACGGCGTCTCCAGCCAATTCTGAACAGACCAACCCGACCCGGACCAATAATCCGAGAGATCGAGAGGTGCCGCCGTCGAGGACACATTCGCCCCTCACACCAGGCTCGGGCTCGTCAGAAGACTTGGCCAACGGACGGCAAGAGCATCAGCAGGCGACGGATAACGCCGCGATGCAGATGCAGCGATTGAATCAAGTGATCCAAAACTTCCATACCAAGGCAGCGTTAATTATTCTGCATTCGAGGGTCGAACTCGCCCCTGCGTTTTCCAAGAATACCGATACCAAACGAGTCAATCGGTGGTTCAACATCGAGCTGGATGAGACCGACGATTACAAGGAAGACATCCGGAGGTGGAAGACCTGTGATCTGAAAGACGATCGGCCACCACCCTTGGTCATTGAGATCTTCCTCACCACCGAGACGCTGCAGCAAGGCCAGCGCCTCGTGATTCTCGACGAAGATGGCAAGAGATCGGACGTCATGAACACGTTATCGTCCTTCTACAGCAGTCGGCCGGGGGGTGCGCGGCGCACAGCCGAAGCCAACGAAGTCATCTTGGAAAGATGGACCATCGAACTCGGCGACCATGCGGCTTCCCTGCCTTCCGACATGACCACCATTCTCCCTCTCGTGTACAAAAAGAGCATCGTCCTTTTCCGCTCTCTCTACACCTATTGCAACTTCTTACCGGCATGGAAGCTCTCCCGAAAGGTCGGCAAGGGGAGATCCAGCATGGCGATGAAGCTGGGCTACCGCATCCTCGATGGATCGCAGATGGATCACTTATCACGATCTGACAATCTCAGCATCCCTCTCTACGATGGCCCGGGGGAGGTGTTGGCGGACTATTCGTTCGGCATCACCGAATCTCCTGCGGGCCCGTTCTCGGTTCAGGTCAAATATCGACAGAATTGTGACTTCCGCATCGACGATTCCGAGGAGTTGCTCAGCTCTCGCTTCCTCGGTGCGGACGATGACCTCTTTCGCCCGTCGCTACCCACGGAAGAAAGGGGTGCAAAGTCCACCCGCGGGACAGAAATGGGATCCTTACCGACTGACCCGCGCCGTCATCTTCTCGAACGTCCCGAGCTGGGCCACGCGTACGGCAGTCTCTCGACCTTCCACCAGGCGGGGATCCGGACGGGGACGAGCCCGATCTCTGCGTTGAGAAATGCCCAAGATTTCAGTTCGAGTTCTCCGCCGACGCCGGAACCGACGCGGCCGCCCCTGCATGCCCACACGTCCAGTCAAAGTTCGCGACATTCGCTCAGAGCCGTGGCGGCCAGCCGTCGAAGCTCCTTCTCCTTTCAGCCCTTCAAGGCTCCCACCCTGTCGGCCTCCCCCGTTGGGGCTTCTCCGACGGCCAGCTCGCCGCGCACCCAACCGGGTCGGGGCCCCGTTCTGGGATCCCTGACGGAAGAAGGAGGTCTTCCTTCTCGGCCACGTGCCACCACCATCGCGGCGCGGAAATCAGGCTCGTTGGCATCCGAGCATGCGGTGGCATCGTCCACATCCAGCTCGCCGAAGCCGGCATCTGTAACGAGGTACAGCAGCAGTTTTAGCCATCGACGAGCACGACTGTCGTCTGGGGGAGGTGTCCCGGCGACCCCCCGACCCGACGAAGATCAGATCAGCAGTGGCCGGGCCAGTGCGACATCGTCAGCCGCCCAACCAGGATCTGGACTGATGACCGAAGCCGCCGTGGGAGGAGGGCCAGCTAGTTCGGGATCGATGCATGAAGATAACGAGAACATTTCCGACTTTTTGAAGATGCTCGACTTGAAGAAAGACCTCCTCTCCCCGGCTGATTCGGCGGCGGCAGAGGCGTCCACTCGACGCACCACGGCGGCCCTCAACCGGTTCCGCCGAATGCGCGACTCCAACACCGCTTTGTCCGACTCCATGTCTTCATCATTGATGCTGCACCGGTCGTCCACCTCCAGCAGCCGACAGCTGTCGAGCGTGCCCGCCATGGTGGCCGGCACCTCGGTCTCGACATCCTCCTCACCAGGAAAACCAATTTCCCCCCACACTCCTCACACGCCCTTTGCGCCTTCACGCCTGAGCGCCGCTTACAGCAATGACGATACCGAAACGCCACACCATCTCACCATTGAGGAAGAGCCGCCCTCTCCGTCCGAAGCTCCCACCGAAGAAACGGCTCAAGCCCGGTCGACGGCCCATGTGCCTGCCATTGACATTCCCAACTCGCCCCGGTCGTTCTTACCGGATTACCGGCGCTCCAGCTCTGCCCAACGGAGGCCTCTGACGTCCGACGATGATCTGTATGGCCTACGGAGCGCCAGCATGGGGGCCCAAGAGCGACGCGGTCACCGCCGGGCGTCTGCGAGGCAGGACGAGCCGGATGACCCGTCCAGCGTGGGCCAGGAGAGTGAAGGAACGGCCGAAGATTCACCCGCGAACGTCTCCCTCCGACGGCCATCGCTCAGTCGCCGTCAAGCGGCATTGCCCGTGCTGGCTTCCGATGGTGCCGGCTCGGACTCAGGCTCTGCACGTTCCTCAGCCAACGTGTACCGGTCACGATTTGCCAGAGGTGCTGCGGTCAGAGCGGTGACACCTCCGCAGGCTTCCATGTCCAGTTTCGGTGGAACTGGAGGAAGCATTGATCGTGGTGGAGAGAGCGGCAGTGTCAGTGGATCCTGGGGAAGAGGCGGCCGGAGGAGCGAGAGTCGGCCTGAGAATCGCTTTGAAGAAGATGAATTCCCTTTCGCCATGGAGAAGAGCGACTTTAACACCGGCAAGGGCGAGGATGCTGGCGTCAGCGGTAGATAGGCCGCCGTCGGTGAGAGTGGGATGGATTGAATCCAAAGGAATGAGCTTGCCTTTTGAGCTTATCGTTTGACCGGCTGGCGTTGCCAGGAGGTGCGTATGGGATCTGTGGGATTCATTTCTGAGCGTTCAGCGTACCTTCTTGTTTGATATTTTGATCTTTTCACTACCGGCGCGATAGCGTTGTTGCGATGCCCCGAGATTGGTAACGGGGGCTGGGGCTACAAGAACTAAGACCGTGGCGTTCCTGGCGAAGCTGGAAATGGGATGTGGAGTAGGATTGGATAGAACGACGAACGTGGGAGGACGGCACCGTCAGTTCAGTGTCAGATGAAGGCCCAAGGCATGGGAGGCAAGATCATATCCAGCCATTGCAGTTGTGACAGGAGCCAGACCACGAAACTGAATTAAATGCTGAGGTGGATCTCGTGTGGGTAGATGAGACCACTTCCTTAAATTGATCGTAGATCTAGCAATTCATTCCACACAAACGTTTTCATGTGAGGTTGTGTGGCAACTGACTTGGGACCTACAACCACTGCACATGAACATCTAATAGTCTGAAGTCAAAGCGCCAGGGAAGTTGTCTCTGCTAACATAGGAGTGCAAGTTTGCTGCCTTGATCAGGTCATCTCGACTTTGACCATGTATCAAAGGTAAGTACTGACCCACTCAAAGTCCTGGATTCCCTTGCACGGCCGTAATTTAGAAAGAAGGCCTGCCGGGCTTGAGGAGATTTGGGACTGGTTCATGCATATGCCAATGGACAGGAGGTTGGGAGCCACTGTCTCGGGAAAAGCGATTTCTTTCTCTTCTGACATGATTTTTGCGCCATCTATTAATAGGGACAAAATCATCGTGCAAGGGTTATACCCTCTTCACATCATGACATTATCCTGGAGGTGCTGGCTACCGTCGTCCTGGGCTGGGTTGATCTTACCATCAATGCTAATTAGCACTCTGCAGATTCAGAAAAGATATCGCACATAAGCAAACAGACTAGGGGCATCGGCCATTCATGGGAAATCGTGGGCAAATTGTGAGCGAACAAAGCCACTGAAGACACACTTGGTACCATCTTGATTCCGAGCAATTGTAGCCATCTGTTATGTACAAATATGCAAGTAGATCCGGCATATAGTTGCCAGAACCAAAACACATTTCCTGTGTCTGGGTCTCACTTCTTTTCTTCTTTCTTCTCTTCCGGCTTCGGGGTTGGCAGTTTGAACTGGTCTGGCTTCCGGTCCACCCCGGCTCCGACCTGTTCCCATGCACTAGAGCCGCCTTCAAAGTTCCGGTAGGCCTGAGTCATCTCAAGGGGTTCGACGACGATCCGTTTCTTCTCTTCATCATATCTGATCTCCGTATACCCAGTCAGCGGGAAGTCTTTACGCAATGGGTGGCCATCGAAGCCGTAGTCGGTCATGATTCGGCGCAAATCGGGATGCCCGGTAAAAAGGACGCCAAACATGTCGTACACTTCCCTCTCGTACCAATTGGCGCCGTCATACAACGGAGTAATCGAGGGAACAGGCGAGGCTTCGTCCGCATACGTTTTGACCCTTATCCTCGAGTTGTGTCTGACGCTGAGCAGGTTGTATACCACTTCAAAACGATAGTTCTTGGTAGGAAAATCGACAGCGGTAATGTCGGCGACCATGGTATATTCCGCCGCGGTGTGATATTTGAGAAAGGTAAACACCGGGATGACACCAGAGGGACAGATGTAGATGCACAGCTCATCCTTCCATACCGAAAACTGTTGAATGTACTTTGGCAGACATGACATGAGGTATTGGCCATATTGGTGCAAGGGAAGGGCCCTGTCAGAGTATATGTCCGCTTGGTTCACGATGGGAGCTTTCAGCTCGCCCATTGCTGTAGCTGTGGTCAGCCCCTGGCCGGCGATCTCCCGCTCAGTCTTGACTCACGCGGTCGGGGAGCCTTTCGTAGCTCAGAGAGAATATCTGCAGGCGCCTTTCTGACGTCGGATCCCTGTGCAGCTTGCTGAGTCCGACTGGCCGCCAGATCTCCTCTCGCGGTCTGTGTAAACGGAGCTCGTGGTGGGCATCTTGCGGACGGCGAAGCTGCGATGAGCGGTCTCCTGCCGCTGCTGGCCAGCCGCAGCATCGTTTTCGAAGGCGACATGGCGAATGCACTAGACAACTCTTTGCCCTGAACTTGTTCAATTCAGTGGCGAACGTCACTTGCACCTGAGCTTCCAGATTCCACGGCTATTCCACAAAAAGTAAAGTGGCTTGGCATTTGTGATGGCGTTGTCGCGAGGCAAAGAAAGCTGGGCCGTGCCTGATGCTTCACTTTGCCATCCTGCGCAAATCCTCATCCTCACCAGATCGTCTCTGTGCTTGGCCAAGTTGAACACGGGCATTCCAAATAGTGTATGGAGAGCTGGTGTCTGTCCATCTACACGGTGAAGGAGTCGAAGGAGGCACAGAAGTCGACAGCGTGTCATCGTCGCCATGAGTCGGTCACAAGACACGGTCATCGACGACGACGAGGAGACGTGGTAGGTAGTGCAACGTGCGTGCGACTGAGATGGCCAGTGCTAATCAAAGTACCTAGCCCATTGTGTATCGAAGAGTTTGATCTGTCAGACAAGAATTTCAAGCCCTGCCCATGCGGGTACCAGGTACGGCTTTTTCAACGCCCACCCCGTGGCGGATGCGGAGCAGCAGCTTCCAGCGCTCCATTCACGAGAGCGCCTTTCCTTTGAAAGTCTTCATCTGGTTGATGTGCGCACTAACGGGGCCTAGATCTGCCAGTTCTGTTTCAACAGTCTGAAGAACACGTATGAAAAGAGCACTTGTCCGAATTGCCGACGGCCGTACGACGAGAAAACGATTCAATACAAAATCCCTACCGCCGAAGAGTTTAAGCTTGATCTGTTGAACAAGAACAAAAAGCAAGCCGCGGCCAAAAGAAAGGAAACCGAGAAGCGAGAGGTCGAGGCGTCAAGTCGACGCAACCTCGCTGGAGTGCGGGTCAAACAACAGAATCTCGTCTATGTGATAGGTCTGATACCACAAATCAAGGACGAGCAGGCCTTGTTGCAGACGCTCCGCGGACCGGATTACTTTGGCCAATATGGCGAGATTGAAAAAATCGTGGTGAGTAAGGCCAAGCCGGGCGGGGCGAACCAGGGCATTGGAGTCTATGTCACCTATGCAAGAAAAGAGGACGCGGCGTTGTGCATCAACACCGTGGACGGGTCGATCAATGGCGACCGGGTACTGCGGTGAGTTTGTTCGTCTCTCTGGTGGATGAAGAGACTGATCCGGTCGCAGGGCCCAGTATGGCACCACCAAATACTGCTCCGCCTTTCTACGAGGCGAAGCCTGCAACAACAAGAACTGTAGTTTCCTTCACGAAACCGGAGAAGATGGACATCACAGCTCCCTTCAGAATGAACCTCACCACCCCCGAACAGCCCCCCCGAAGTCAAGTAACTCTTCGCAAGTCTCACAGACGGCTCCTCCCGCGCGGCCTCAATCCACGACGCAATCATCGGTCACAGGGCAGTCTTCGACGAGCCAGCACATCAAGGAAGACGGAAGCGGTCGAAAGGGCAGCTCCGACGGTTCTGCCCTCCCCTCTACCGCAAGCTGGGCCAATGCCAATGCGCCCGTGGCACGAACGAGAAGGGCCAGCCAGGCCAACAGCATGGCCACCCCGAGCCCACAGCTGCCCCACGCATCGTTGTCGTCCCAAAAAGCCGACGAATCCAGGGCCAAGGACGCCGCCCCGGTGTCACAGTCTCCTGTTCCGGCCCAGGCGTTCGTACAGAAGAAGATGGCATCCCAGCAGCCGCCGGCGCCCGCAGAAGCGGTGAAGAAGTCCAAACCGGTGGACCCTATCCAGGCGCAGTACGATGCCATTCTCAAGAGCGTCTCGGGCGATTTCCGATTTATCTTTGATGATTCTTGTCTCAGCCCCGAGGAGAGAGCGGCGCTCAATGATATGCCTGCCCTGATTGACCCCTACGGTGGAGCCAAACGGCGCCTCATGCGAGAAAAAGAAGAGACTGAACGAAGTCGGATGGAGGCAGAGGCCAAGGAAAAGCTCGAAGCTCAAGCCAAATCGACGGCAGAAGATACATTGGACGAGGAGAATATGGCCGCCGGTAGCCTGGCCCTCGGCGGCGAACCCGAAGAAGATCCACGGAGCACGTCTGCACGTGGAGCGATCCAACGACCATCACAGTCGGCCGCGGCGACGACCTTTATTACCGAGCAATTCTCGACCATATCCTTGAACGGCCGCAGCCTCACCCCTCAACAACGGCAACAGCTCGCACTCCTCAACTCCAACGGTGTTCAGCAGGCGCCAGGCTTGCAGGCGCCATCGCAAAACACGGCCTTTGAGATGTCCGATTTCGACAGACGCGGTCCACAGTACAGCCAGGCGCAGTTTGAGCAAATCAGCAGTCACCAACGTCACGGTTCGCGTTACTTCAACACCGAGTCCAAGACCACGACGACCACCAGTCGCTATCAAGGGCAACAGCAATCCTTCTATTCTAGCGGCGTGCAGGGCCCACCACCCGGACTGCCGACTGCTGGCACGCCTCCCGTCAGTGGCGGAGGTATGTTTGCGCACGGTCAGAATTTCACTAATCCCGGCTTTGGAACGGTCAAAGATGCCAACGCCGAAATGTATTCCCGGGGACGGAGCGGAACCAACACAGGTCATGACATGGCTAAGCGTGAGTTGCTTCTTTCCTTGCAAAACAACCCCCTTCGTTCACCTCCACTGTCAGCCCCTGTCCCTGGCGCCCTCAATCCGCTCTACGGTCAATATCCAGGCACATATCAGGATCCTGGGCTTGTCAAGCAGAGGAAGAAGGGGAAGAAGCACAGACATGCTAACACTTCCTCTTCAGGAGGTGGTGTCGAGCATCTTGCGGACCCGAGTATCGTGCAAGCGAGAGTACACCAGGGCAGCGCCACAGGGCAGGGGCTTTTTGGAGGTAACCAAGGTGGGTACCAGCAGCAGTCGAATTTGATGTATGGCGGCGGGTACAATCGGTGGTGAACTGACAACCCCCGCTCTTGAGAACCTTCTTTGAAGCGATGATGGATTTTCGTTAGGCGTTGGTCGGAGCAAAATATTCTCGAGCAGCGATCAATGCATAAGTTAGTAGCTGGGAGCGAAAGCTTGGGGGAGTCACGACATGGTCCACCTCATAAATCTGCATGCGATTTCATCGGCATCAGGCTTTTCAGCGACCACGTCACTGGTCCCCTTCCCCTTCATGGCCACGATTCATGTATGTTAGTCACCCTTCCCCTGACCATGGCGAGGCCAGGCAGATTGTCAGAAACACCTTCTTACACATCGTTCAGGACCTCATATTTCACATGTGATCTTGTGCCGGTTGTTGAGTCACGAAAGCGAAAAGCCTGACCGCCATATGCCTCGTCTTGTATCTTTCTGTCTTTCTGTACCCGCCGCCGCCTGCCTGCTTGCCGTTCTGTCTTGGATATGGAAACTTGCAAATGCTGACCTGGCCAATTTAGTCGACGACAAGAACTTTCCACCGCTTCCGGCACGAACGGAGACGCAGCACTCGGCATTACATTCAAGGGTTTCTTCTTTTCAAAGTCTTTACGGTTCAGTTGCGCGGTCTTTGACCCCAAAGATCCCACCTGGATTTGAACCTACTTATCATGGACACCCGATCACCCCTTCAAGTCTTCGGTCGACGCCCTCGGTCTCGACTCCGCCTCGTTCTCACGCCACACCGTCCGGACCTGTGGTTCCAGCCGTCCCTTTGGCTCCAGCCGTCCCTTTGGTTCCTGTCGCACAGCGGGCCTCGACACCGAAGCCCAAACCGGTGGAAACGTCAAAAGATACGGCCAAGGACTTGGGGGACGCAGACCGTTCCTTGAAGCTGGCAAAACCTGATGAGGAAAAGAAAAAGGTCCCCGACCCCGGCCTTGGATCGTCGATCGCAAAGTCTGTGCGTCAAAAGGCCAAAGGGACGAAGGAGGAAGCGGCTCCCAAGACTGAGGAGCAGCACGAAAAGGTTCAGGAGGCGAAGCTGCCCCAGGAAGAAAGCTCCGACTCCAAAGGAAAAGGGAAACGCGACGTCGCGAAGCCTAACAAAATCGAAATTCCGTCTCGCATAGCCGCTGCAGCCGCCTCGGCTTCAGGAGCTGCTGGCATCGCCGAAAGGGTTGCTACGACACCTATGCTAGATTCTGCCATTGTGGCCACACCACCCGAAATGAGTTCGCGCCCGGCGACCCCTTTGACGGGAACGTCAGACGTTTCGCGAGTATCGATGCCGAGACCGAGAACACTCCGTGTCACTACCAGTTCGAGTCAGAAGGTCGAGCCAACTCCGGCATCTGCGACGACGGAGCGATCTAGTGGCTTTCCCGCCATTCCAGGCGCGAGAATGGGCTCCAGACGGCCGTCCATCTCCTCTGCTCAGCGGAGCCGGCCATCTACACCGGCCACGTCCGAGCGGCTTCTGTCCTACGATGTCTCCCGTACGAACTCACCACCACCTAGTATTGTCGGGTCGGCGCCAGAAAGGACCAAGAGCAGGAACCAGCAGAAGAAAGACCGGCGCGAGAAAGCCAAAAAGTCTGCCGAGCAGCCAACGGGGGCGGCGGCGACCACTGCTCCAGCCCCTCCGGTTGCCGAGGAGGTCGCGCCGGTAATTGCGAGACAGAAGAAACAGAAGAAGCGTGTTGACAACAGCGTGGCCGAAGATCCAGCTCCGCTAAAAACACCATCAGAGCCCTCCGAAACTCAAGCATCTGACTTGCAACAGAGGCCCAAAACACTGGATTCTGACGCCACGGTCACAGAAGCCGCCAAACCTCAAGAAAAGGATAAAGCAGCCGGCCCAGGAAAGCAGAGTAAATCGTCAAACCAGAAGCCGGGCACTCTTGTCCCCACAGCGAAGGAGGAGCCACCCAAAGTGGAGGAGGCACCGAAGACTCCATATACTCTGCGGGATCTTTACAACGACGCTGGCAAACTCCCCGCCGACACGTCGAGTCCGGTGCAAAGGCTTCTGAATGAGCACGTGGCGTCCATGTCGAAGATCATTTCCTCCCTGATCTCCAGTGGGGACCTGTCCAAAGATCATCCATGGCTCAGTCCGGCCTCGTTCAGTTCTGCCTCGTACAAGTTGCCGCCTGACTCCCGGCGAGGCCAGGAGTACCTAGATGGCAACGGATACAGCAGTACGGACGCATTCGGATATGTCTACCTGCCCCAGAAAGAGAAGCGGGCGTTGTATGCCGGAAACGCTGTGAGTGTCGCCGACTCCGGCGAACGCAAGACCGATCTGCTCCGCCGTTGTCTCATCACACCGAATGGCTGGGTTTTACGCCACCTCAGTGCAGAAGAGAGTGAGAAGCTTCTGGAGCTGGAGGAGAGAAGGGCCATGTATGCGGAAGAGTTTGGGGATGTGGGGATGATGACTGGACTAGGCGTGCTTGAACAGGACGACTTGACCAACCTGGCCGGAGGCATCGAGGAACTCGGACGATGGGGTGACCGCCACGGGGTATGTTGGGTTCCCGGAGACGAACGTGCCGCAGCGCTGGAGGGGTATGATGATCTCGATGACGAAGGCCTGGGAGGAGATGGATTGAGTGATGACACGGACGATCTGGGCATCAACTTGGACGCCAGTGTCAATATGCCTGGTGCCTGGGAATCATCTAGGACACTTGCCGGCGGCGGTCCTGGAACCGCGACCGTCGGCCATCGTCAAAATTCTCTGCTGTCGATGCAAGGACAAGGTAAGAACGTCAATCTCAGAGCTCTGGACGCCGACACCCTTCAGAAGAGGGTTCAGGAGAAGCAGAAAGAGCTTGAGGCCGCGCGAAAGGAGCTGGACAAGACGGAGAAGGCATGGACTAAGAAGAACAAGGACATTGCGCGGTGGAGGGAAAATACCTTGAAGGTATGACCAAGGCAAGAGCCAGGTGGGAAGGAAGGGCTGGAGGGGAAACGTTCTCCTAAGCCGGGCAAAGCCTTGCGGCCGAAGGTCTGACCCTGAGTTGCGTGGCCACTGAGATTCTCTGCTCATATTTGTGATGACACCATGAATAGAGCATTTCCAAAGGGCTCTATATCGTATTGTAAAACGTGTATTTCCAGACAGCCGTGAGAATGTGGAATTAAGACCTGAACCCTTTCTAACTGCCAGTCGTTCGACTTTGAGGGCGCCAAGAGTTCTAGTGTGTCATTTTTACAGTCTGAGTATCAAAGACAAATGGCTCAACTGTCAGACTAATGATGAGTTCGCGTGCACCCCTACTGCATGGCAAAGTCAAACTCCTTAAAATCGGCCTTGAGACCTTCTGCGTCTTCCACTTCGGCTGCCTGTTCCTCATCCTCACTCCGAAGCAAAGAATTCATCCAATTCACCCTGTTTTCGAGTTGCAAAAGTCCGGCCATGACTTCTCGACCGAACCAGATGTTGAACTTCTGGTCTGGGGACAGTGGCAAATACATTGACTTGGTGACCCCCTCGTCCCGCTGCTCACGGCCATTGATCTGAGCTGGCATCTGCACCGGGTCCGTGGTTGGCGCCCACGTCCAAAACCGGAAGTAGTCCGACTTTTGCGGCGGCTGGCCGTCAGGGTCGCAGGTCTGAAAGACGGCATATTCATTCCGCTCTCGTGAGACCTTGAAGGCCGCATCAACCACCCCTTTCCTGATCTGCTCTGCCTCGACCGCCATCAGCTGCCAATGATGATGTCGAATGCCGGTACGATTGACTTCCCAGCAGACGGCCCCCAAGTTGCCTGCACTCTTGGACCCGATCATTTGGCTCAACGCGTTGCGGAACTTGTTCATCTCGGCAAATTCTGCGGCGACCTCTTCTGGCGGTCGCATGCCTTGGGCCACTTCGTCGGCAGCATGATAGTGTGGGATAATCATGACGTGCCCAGAGAACGAGAGCTGGGGAAATGTGCTTGGTAATGGCAGCGGCCCCCGCAAAACTGTCACCATGCTCTCATCACCAATCGAGACAACCATGTGCGTTTTAAAACCCGGCTTATTGAGGCACATGTAACAGTCGTTTGGATCTTTGCGCGAGCGTTTGTTCGGTCTTCTGGAGTATTCACCGCTCTCGCCCCTCCCGTAGCGTGAGGACGACGAATCTTGCTGTTCGTCGGCATACCGCTTTCGAGGGGAAGTCTTGATGAATGGAGAATCTCTCGGCGCATCCAGAGTGGGAGGAGGTCTGGAGGTGTTCAAAGTAAAGGCCGTCATCCAGTCTTTGGATGGTGCTGCGACGCTTGGGAGACTCTTGAATCTGGTCACTGGCGGCTGCTCCTCCCGTGCCTGGTGATCGGCCACATGTTTGAAAGGCTCACGCTCCCACACAGCTTCGGGACTGCTTGAGAAATGATACCACGGCGTCAAGGCAGAACACAAGCCTGATATCGCTTGAGTTCCGGAGCTCTGGTCGACCCCCTCTGGGACGTCGATCGCCGACCCATTCGTGATGTTTGCAGGCCATTGATTGGTGAGCAGAATGTGGGCTGAATGCGCTCCGTGTAGGCCACGGGCGTCCGGTTCCAGGTAAAGGGGGTCATACGGCCCAAGGGCTTGAGTTACAGACCCTTGATTCTGAACAAGACGACCGCCCAGGAACACAATCCTCACTCCCTCGACGGTTGTAAAAGTTCCTTTTCGGCCGAGGTAAGTCAGATTTGGACAAACATCTTCACCTGAATCGAGTTTCTTTCTGACCGTCTCAGGCAACTCTGATTCGCCGACGGTGAAGTACACTGGAAGCGGAATTGAGAGTGAACCGTTCAAGAGCGCTTCAAGCTCCTTTACTTCTTGCTCGTCAGTGCCCGTGCCGAACAGATCACCCACGACCAGAGCTAATGTGAAGGACTGTTTCGAGTGAAGTTTTGAGATCTTGTCGAAAGCTTTTCGCAGCTGCCCTTGCACACTCCCAACCACCAGACTGCACGTCCACATTAGCGAGCCTCGCGTCTTTGGACCAAGACTACTGACATTTTAGCAGCACCCATGTCATCAGACAATGCCGCCAGGGGCTGGATTAAGTGCACCAGACCGTTAGATTAAGACGAAGGCAAAGAAAGGCCGATTCAGAGTGCTCAAGCATGTAAATGAAAGATGCTAGCTGATTCTTCCAGTACCAGGACATCACACGCCCAGAAAGGAAGGCGAGAATCTTGGCGCACCCAGGTGCGGGCTTGGTGTGGGGAAGACGTCATGATCCAAACTTTTTTCCAGCGGCTTGCTTTGGTCACCTTTTGTGCTGAGCAGTGCGTCAAGCGGTGCATGATCATGCACTGTATCTACAGGTAGCCGAACTCTTATGGCGCCTATCTCCCCTGGTCCTACCACAGGACCTGGGCGAAAACCGAAGAAACCCACCCAGACGACGAAATTACATCGATTCGAACCCTTCACCAAGCGCATATCCCGGTTGAAGATTGACCCTGTCCACACGGTGGAACGGAGACAACCTTTGGATACCGACTCAGATCTGTCGCAGAGCTTCTTCCGGGCATCTCTTGAGGAATGGACCGAGCTCAATCTGTCACAAACCTTTACCAGGTTTCTGGCCACGGTCACACCTCTCTCGGAGAATTTACCTCAGATCCTCCATCACGCCGATCGAATTTTTGATGTCCTCGTGCAAAGCATTGAGAAGCAAGATGAATTATCTTTGGAACCGCTCCTGAGTCTGTTGGCCCACCTGGCGCATGACCTCGGGCAGAATTTCGAAAAATACTTTGCGAGGACAGTGGCCTTGGTGGCCCATGTGGCGGCATCACACGAGAATGCGGATGTCATTGAATGGAGCTTCACATGCCTTGCGTGGATGTTCAAATACCTCTCTAAGCTGCTGGTTCAGGACTTGCGCCCGCTCCTCGAGATCATGATGCCCTACCTGTCCTCCCGGAAGGACTACATAGTGCGATTCAGCGCGGAGTCTTTGGCATTTCTATTAAGGAAGGCTGCCCTTCTGTACGCAAAGCGCAAAACCCCGCTTACGGTTGCCATGTCATACTTACTGGAAGGATTGGACCGAAACGCTGAATCGACCGGACCAAGTGCGTATGAAGTCGGGCTCATGACCCTGTGTGTTGAAAGCGCCGTGGGGGTCGATGGCCAACTTCATTCCAGTGCATCTTTTCTGGTTGAGTGTCTGCTTCAGTGTGCATCCCGAACGGACTTGTCTACTCGCCAAGGGTCATCGACGGTACAGGGGATTATTACTGGGTTGATCCACCAAACTACCAGTCATGGCTTCCAGCCTGTGCTGCAAGTCATTCTTGACCACGTCCAGCAGAGTGCGGCCGCTCTGGAGCCGAAGGAGATCGCCTTTGCGCTGCATTTGCTACAAGTGGTTGTCGGCACGCGGAGCGGTTCCAGAATATCCGACTGGACTGATAGCATCCATGCTTTCCTCCGCCTGGTCCCTCAGGTCACCGCGGGAGGTGAATGTGAGCCCTGGTTGCGTCAAGACATGTTTGCCACGAGCGCGACGATGCTACAGTATGCTCCAATGGACCAACTGTTACCGTTTTCAAACCGGCTTCTGGATGTCACGATAACCAAAGCGACCCCACAAGAATTTTTCAGCTATTGCACCATGGTTGCCAGCCTCGGAAAACAGAGGTTTGAGGACCTTCTGTTGCCTCGCCTGCAGCAATTCATCATCGCCCACTGGTCGGAGGATGAGGAGGGGTTATGCTACCTCCTTGAAAACCTTCACCAGGACGGAATGGTCGGTAATGAAGTGGGAAAGCCCGGTTACGTCTACTGTTCGTCGGAATGGGAAACCTCGATACTCCATCGACTTCTTTCCTTGGACTCGACAGAGAGCCATTTATCCCTGGAAGGTGTCGCCGTGTTGTTTCGAATGCCGAACAATATTCACTTTCCCCGCGATCCCCCACACCGCGTACAGCTTTGCGACATTCTGCAAACCTTCCTGACTCGTGCGTTGAACCAGCCCGGAGTCGAACTAGATTTGCGTCAGCGGATATCTCTCGGCTGGGCCTTTCAGACATATCTCGCCCTGGCAGATAGCGATCGGGTGGTCAGAGACCGAGTATCGGAGAAGATTTTGAGAACTTCTACGGAACGGTTTCGAATACCCCTATTCCTGGAGACAACTAGCTTTCTTCTGGCTCAAGATACTTCTCTCCAGGATGTTCAAAACACGTCGGTGAACAAGATTCGGAATGTTCTCATACAGAACCTGCTCAGTGGATCCCCCGCATTGAAGCAAGAGTCTTTGAAACTGTTGAGCGTTCTCCCTGGCAAGGATGACACAGTATGGCTCTCAGAGACGATCGAGATTATGCTCGAAATCCTTCACACGCCGTACACGCCCAGCCAGGCTCGTCAGATCACCATGCTTGTGAGACGGCTTTCACAGCGGCAAAACTCTGTGCCTTCGGAACCCGGTCTTCAGGCTATGATTCCTCTGTTCTGTTTGGGATTGCTGCCACAATACCACGACCAAACACGAAAAGAAGTGTGCGTGGTGCTCGCTCAAGTCTGTGAGGAGTCTTCGGTGGCCGAGACTGTGGTTGATATAGTGATCAAGTGGCTTCAGACACCCTCAGACCCCTATTTCGCCGGGCCCGCCAAGGCAGAGCAACGACCAACAGGGAGATTGTCCGCATTCCGCTGCACCCAGTACGATAAAGTGGTGAAGGAATGCTGTCAAGCGTTCCAAGATTTCTCAAGCCCTCGCGAAAGACTTCGTGAGATAGCAGACGAAGCCCACAGGCTAGAGCCTACCCGGGTACCGGCAACCGGTCGTGCGCTAGCGCTTCAAGTCCTTTCAGCCATGCCTGCATTAGCTGAGAAACGCTCACGCTTGATCGTCCCCATCTTTCTGGACGCGCAGAAAGGCAGGACCAACCGATATCAGCCACCGAGTTCCACCGAGTCCACATCCTCGCTGACCCTGAGCCCAGATGTTGAAGAAAATGACTGGTCATTGGAAGATCGGAAACTATTTTTGACCCTCTTTAGCAAATTTGTCAACCCAACCGTCCTTTTTCGATCGACCGAAGTTCAGACAAAGCTGATGGATCTACTCACCCACGGCAACGGTGAGATCAGAAGGTTAGCACTCCAGGCACTCTTTACTTGTAAGGACCCCACGATTCGTCGCTACGAAACCGTTCTCCTGCAAGCCGTGGACGAAAAAACTCCCAGTACAGACCTGGCCATGTTGTTAAGCATGGACAGTGAGCAAGGTTCTATCAAGGAATCTGATCGCAGCTCCATTCTTCCTCTTCTTCTCCGGCTTCTCTACGGTCAGATGGTGGCACGTTCTGGCGTCCCCGGATCACCAGAAGCCCGACGAAAATCGATCTTGCGGGCCCTGTTCCGGATGGAGCAGGCGGAAGTGGCGGCATTTATCACCATTGCACTCGGACCCTTGGCCGATATTCGCGTGTCGGACGACCCTGACTTGACCCAAACGACGAAACAGAATGCAATCCCGCCAGATCATCTGTACGGCTTTCTCCGAATGCTTTTAGCTATGCTGGAGACTCTACAGAGTCATTTCGCCCCCTATGGCGAGCAGGTCGTGGACGCTGTTCTTTACTGCGTTGTACGGTCGTCTGAGTCTAGCCCCCCTTCTCCCGAATTGTTAGCCTCGTCAAAGGGATCGAGTTTGGATCGTGGCATTAAACGGACCAGCTTGCAGTGCTTGAATCACCTCTTCGAGCAATGTCAACAGCTTGACTGGTCTCCATACCTGCCAATCTTCTTCAAGACAGCCGTCAGCCCGAGACTGGAAAATTTCGCTGCCGAATCCAGCCAGGGCGTGTCGGGACTGATGCGCATCTTCTCGACATGGGCTCGGTCTCCCAGCCTTGTCGCCGTCTTGCATTATTATGATGACCGGATTCTCTCCGTCTTGTGGCAATGCATGACGCTGCCGTCGACCCAGAAAGAAGTGAAAATCTTCATCATGGAGCATGTAGCTATTCCTCTGGTCAATCTCGCCAGCGATACATCCATGGTGAAAAATGACGCCGCTGAGATCGTCCGCGCAGAGGCGGACGGTCTGCTACAAGCCCTCACCGCCCTCTTGAAGTCCACTCCACCCAAGGACGTTCTCAACTTGATCACCTCTCTCTTGCCTGGACTGGCGCCTTTTGCTCAATCTCGACAATCCAAGGAAGCAGTGCTGGGCATATTAATCGCGTTATTGGGCGGGGCGAACCGTGGATTACCGCCCCATGTCAAGGGCAACCTCCTCCTCTCTATTCACAGTTTCCTGGATCACGAGGAGGCTTGTGCGAGCGAGAAGGTGAACACCGAGCTTTACGACCTGGTCTCCTCGCTGTTCGATTACTTCAAGGACAGAGCCAACAGGCACCGACTTTGTGCCATTCTGAGCAGAATTGCCAGAGAAGACCGGCTTTTGCAGCAAACGGTCAAGATCTCTGAAGACCTTAATGCCTTTTCCCTGCAGCGTCTCGAAGAGATTGATTACGACCGACGACTGCGAGCGTTTCGAGATATTGACAACATCGAAGCGGGGTCGGACACACGGGCTCAGTGGCTGCCGCTGTTGTACAATCTGTTGTTCTTTGCGCGAACTCACGATGATTTCTCCATCAGGTCCAATTCTGTCGGTTGCCTGAAGAAATGTATCATGCGTGCTAGCACCTCGGACCGCCCCGTTTTGAGAGATCTGGTGGCCGCCGTCCTTCTTCCGGCTGTTCAAAAAGGCGTCCGTGAGGACTCGGAGACGGTGCGGGCCGATTTCGTCATGCTCTATGGGCTGATCACGCATCATCTGCCAGATCATCGCGGTCTTCAAGACATGACTGTGCTTCTTGTCGGGAATGACGAGGAAGCGTCCTTCTTTTCCAACATCCTCCACATCCAACAGCACCGGCGAATGCGAGCCATCCGACGACTGGTCTCCGAGGTCGAAAAGGGCTCTATCCAAGCCTCGAATGTCTTTGAGTTCTTCATCCCGTTATTGGAGAAGTTCATATATGATTCAAGCACCGACGAATCGGCACAAAGCGTAAAGGGTCACAGCATTTCTGCCATGGCGACCATGCTGCAGTGGGTTGAGTGGAAGCAATTCAAAGTGCTGTTTCGGAAGTACAAAAACGATCTCGATCATGCCGAAGAAGGCGAGAAAACGGTTCTCAAGCTGCTGGGCCATGCGGCCGACGCGCTGCACCGGGCCAGGATCCAAAGAGAAGAACGCGGTACTGCAGCTTCCTCGGTGGTCTTCTCTCATCTCGCCACGTCTCTCCCCGAGAGTGCTGTTGTTGATCGCGAGCTGAGGACGCACTTTATCCCCAAACTGACCGAGGTCGTCCACTATAAAGACGAAACCCAGATGAGCGTCCGTATTCCGGCAGCCGCGATAGCGATCAAATTGATCAAGACGCTACCAGAAGCGGAAATGCAGTTGCTTGCGGCGCCGATTGTGCTCGACGTCTCGCAGATCCTGAGGAGCCGAGCTCAAGAGTCTCGTGATGCCGCACGGAGGGCTCTTTCTGAGATTGTCGTTCTCCTCGGACCGTCAAGCATGCGATTCGTCCTGAAAGAGCTTCGCACATCCTTGACTAGAGGATACCAGCTACACGTCTTGTCATTCACGCTCCACACGATTCTGGTTGCGATCACTCCTTCGATGGACTTTGGTGGTGTGGATTATTGCCTCCAAGATCTTGTTGCTGTCATCATGGACGACATCTTTGGCGTCGTTGGACAAGAGAAGGAAAATCAAGATTATATCAGCAGCATGAAGGAAGTCAAGAGCCGGAAAAGTTTTGACTCGATGGAGCTGCTCGCACGGTCTACCACCGTGTCGCATCTTTCCAAGCTCGTCGAGCCCATCGAAACTCTTCTGACGGGCACATTGACGACAAAGCAGGTTCGGCATGTCGATGAGCTGTTCAGGCGAATCGGGGCTGGCCTCTCGCACAACCCCGCGGCTGGGAGCAGAGATCTTCTCGTCTTCTCCTACCAATTGATCACCGCATTCTATCGACAGAAGCCCGGCGCCAAATCGCCCAAAAGGCTGACTACGGACGAGCAGAACCGTCAAAGATTTATCGTTCAATTGTCCAGCGTCGCGAAGATGACAACCGGGGAGACGTCGCCGTTGCTCTACAAACTTGCTCGATTTGCATTGGATTTGGTGCGATCAACGTTACAGAAGCATGATGATCTCCTTACGGCCGAAAATGTGCACGGGTTCCTTCCGATCATTGGCGATGCATTGATCGAAGCCCCGGAAGATGTCAAAATCTCTGCGCTCCGGCTGCTGTCGGCCATCATCAAACTGCCAATGGCCGAGCTTGAACAAAACTCTGCCCTGTACGTTATGGAGGCCGTCAAAGTGGTGCAGAACTCCACCAGCACGAACGAAGAGGCTGCACAGGCAGCTCTGAAGCTGGTGGCTGCCGTGTTACGCGAGAGAAAGAGCGTCAAAGTCCGAGACTCGGACGTTTCTGATCTCCTGCACCGGATCACACCGGATATAGAGGAACCGGACCGACAAGGCGTCACATTCAACTTTATCAGAGCGGTCATGGCAAGGAAATTCCAACTGCCGGAGGTGTACGAAGTCGTGGACAAAATAGGAATCATGATGGTCACCAACCAGACGCGCGGCGCACGAGATGTCGCAAGAGGAGTTTATGTCCACTTTTTGCTCGAGTATCCACAGAGTCCCAACAGATGGTCGAAGCAACAAAAGTTCCTCGTCAAAAACCTGGACTATGATTATCCTGAAGGAAGGCAGTCTGTGATGGAGGCCATCCACCAACTTCTGAACAAGATGAAAGGAGAGTCCGTTCAGCAGCTGCTGTCGACCCTTTTCGTTCCAATCTTGCTCCGAATGGCGAATGATGATCACGAAGGTTGCCGCGAGCTGGCAGGCGTTCTCCTCGGCCAGTTGTTTGGGCTCGCTGATCAGAGTCATCTCAAGACGTTACTGGAGCCTCTGCGACTATGGGTCGACCAGCCTGAGAATGCCTCGTTGGCCAAGGTCGGTATGCAAGCGTACCACATTTTGCTGGGTACCATCGATGCAATCCCCGATCGGGAGATCAGTCATATTCGTGATTGCATTTCAAAGACGCTCCAAGCGCCAACCGCTGGTGATGGCGACGATTGGGAAAAGCGCTTCCAAGCTCTGTTATTGCTGTCCAGACTCACCAAGTCGCACCCGACGGCGGTCTTGAGTCAGACGCAATGGGAATTGTGGAGTGCCGTTCGATCCGCACTGACACATCGCCACCCTTGGGTCCAGAGCACGGCGGCAGCCGCAATTGGCAACTTCTTCCTCGATTGTTTGTCTGAGAGCTTTCACTACTCGGACATGCCGCTGAAATGCTCTCATGGTCTGCGGTGGGAAGGCGACGCCGTGCTGGGTGTCCTGAAGTCCAGCATACGCATACTCAAGCGAAACGAAGGAAACGAAGACCTTGATGCTCGCATCCTGCAAATTCTGCTGTTTCTGGGTAGGTGTTTAGAGACCAATGGTCTTACGTTGGAAGTCAAAGCGAAGCGCGAGTTTGAAGAGGACGTCTTGTCCAACAGCATTGCCCAAGACTCGGATTCGCTGGAAGACGAGGCCGTCCAAAAGAGGACAGAAATACCTGCGATGCAGTACTTGATCGACCAAGTCACGCACATCATTCGCCGAGAAACTGCAAGCTCCACCTCGGCCTCTCTTCTTCCCAAAAAGTCGGCCCTCACTCTCCTGAAAATCCTCCTGCCCCACCTGTCGACCTCGACCTTGACACCGTCGATCACTCAGGCGATATTGCTACCGCTCCAGCATCTCACGGACCCCCACACGATTCCTCCTCGCGCTCCTGATCCAACGTTCTCGTCCACTTATCAACAGCTGATCGAAGTTGGGCATGAGATAATGGAAGCCCTGCAACAGAAGATTGGAGACAGTAAGTATGTCCAGGCCATGACGGAAGTCAGCAGACTTGTGCGCGAGAGAAGAGAAGGTCGGCGGACCAAGCGGCGGATCGAACGAGTTGCAGAGCCCGAGAAGGCAGCAAGGTTAAAAAAGAGGAAGGGTGACAGAAAGAAAGAGAGGAAGAAAGAACTTGGGCGGGCTTTTCAAAGGCGAAGGTGGGAAAGTGGGATGTGAGAGATGAGAATAAATGATATGATTTCCACACGTATACACACGGGCATGCTCATGCCATGGATCATACGACATTATCAATACTGAGCTGCTTCATTTGGAGGGGGAGGAAATGGTCTGGTTGTGCTTTTTGACCCCGTGCTTTGACCCACTCCGAGATCGATGAAATCAGAAGAGAAACAACATTTTTGAACGTCAATAATTAGCCGTAGCAAAGCGTTGCAGTTGCCAAAGCGCGACGACGTCGGGAGTGATCAAATTGAGGAGTTCTCATCAGTACCGTTTGGACCCTTACAAGAGATGAGATATTTCGCTTGCGAGTATGTGCACGTGCACGAGGTCTGTAGCACCGTCTTTGTTCGGACTTTGGCCAGGTCTGAATAAAGTCGTGAGGCGTATCTTGCAGAGGAATGTCTGCACTTTTCCAATTCCTCAATTAGAGTCGGCTGGAAGCGCCATCGTGACGGTATGATATCCTATATCCATCTTGAATCAACGTGCCGGTAATGTACAATATAGTGTACAACAGAGTTTCAGGCAGAGAAGAGAGTTGGGTTGGCCGACCATCAGTTGAAGCCGAGGAATCTGCAATGTCGGAGGGTCGCCGTCTATTCAAGAGACCAAAGAAAGTGCCGTCTCGTGGTGTGCTCTGCCGTGCGGTTTTGGCAATCAACCGTAGTGAAAGTAAGACAGTGAACCTGGTAGACACTGAGCTTAAACGCAGCTTGCTTCATTAACGTCAGGGGCAGAGCGACTTTAGCGACGGTGTGAAAATCCGCTCAGATGTCGACTCATCACCAACCGGCATCGTCATGTGAAGTCGTCAGATCCGTGATCGAGTCACTTGTCGAGGGACTGATGCAGTGATTCCGTCCCATCTTCCCAGAATTCAACATCTTCTTCGCCTTCATTTCCCACCAGAGTGCCCTGTCGAATGCCGAGTTTCCCCTTTTTCAGTAACTTGGTCAAATCTCCATCCGGCCCAGCTCGCCGCTGTAGGATATCCTCAAGCGTAGACTTCTGATCCATGAATATCTTCAGGTGGTCTGAAATAATGTGCCGATTCTTGCAGTGAGGACAGCTGATGAGAACCGTGCCATGATGGTAGCCCTGCTTTGTCACTCGATGCGACGATCTGTGGCCGCAAGGCTTGCAGGTAAACGTCAGCTTGTACGCTGGTGGGCTTGAATCTGGAGGAGCTGAGGAGCCATCGGACCCAGGAGCGGCCAAGGAAGAGTTGTTTCGAACGGCTGCCGGGTTTGAGTTTGGTCGCAGAAAAGGATAGGACGGCTTGAATGATCGTCTGTACAAAGATGCGACAGGCAGTTGATATCTCAGTATGGACGAGGGAGACCTCGCCGCAAGGAGGCGACGACTGAACATCGCTGATGGCCACATCTCTGCCTGCAATAGTCAAAAGTGCAGAATTGCACAAACATATAGCGCCCAGTGTTGAAGCTGGAAAACGAATGCAGAATGACGCAGCCTTTGCTGTGTTTTCCACTTCAAGCAGTTACAAGGCAGGTGTGCCGAACGGAGACAACCACAATGGGGTTTGGGTCAGGTGCTGTAGGAGTTGAGGCGATTCTCCACCCACTTGGGGCGAGGATTGAATTCTGTAGGTACAGAAGTGCCGTCGTAGGATTCCACCTCGACCTATAAGAGCACCGTTCTGAGACGTCAAAGTGCAAGCGAGCACTTTCCATCTGCGCTGTCTCTGGCCCCACCGTTAACCGGATCGTTCCATCGCCTCTGCATAGAGGTGTGGACGCATCCGTCTGGTGCCAGTATGCTGGCAAAAGGGAGGCCGGGAAAGATTCGAGCTCCAAGAAGAGTACGTCGCCTGGGTTGAAGACACGATCAGCCTTGCTTGTTTCCCAAAAAGTCCTGACTTGCTCTGCCCGAACACGGTCAGGCTTTAAGTAATTATCCTCTGCAAGGTCTGCCACTGACGTGCCGCATTATACAGGGTCTCACCAAAGACGATGTCGATTTCGATGCGACCTGGAACGTCCTCGCCACTGCTTTTCACGAAATCCACAGCAAGAACGCCTCTCAGCTGTCGTTTGAGGAGCTCTTCCGAAACGCGTACAAGTTGGTCCTCAAAAAGAAGCAAGACTTGCTCTACGATCGGGTAGTCCAGCTGGAAGAAACATGGCTGCGCGACGAAGTCAAGGCGAAGATCACGGCACTTATAACACCCACGATCATGCTCGGCGCTGCAGACCAAACCGTGGACATACAGTCGAATGAGCGAAGGATAGCCGGCGAACGATTCTTGCGGGCGCTCAAAGATGCTTTTGAAGACCACCAGCTATGTATGGGTATGATCACCGACGTTCTCATGTACATGGTATGTCTCCTGCTCGACCTGATATGGGCTGATGTGATGCTCATGGTTCAAGGATCGGATTTACAGTCAAGATGGACGCCGGCCCTCCATATTTATGACGGCCATGGCCCTGTTCCGCATCCAAGTGCTCCAAACACCGTTCAACGAGGATGTCACTTTGGATATCTTGTCCCTCCTGGAGACGGTCATCCTGGACATGATCAAGATGGAACGCAAAGGAGAGGTGATCGACCGAGCGCTAATCCGGGCATGTTGTTATATGCTGGAGGGTCTGTACGAGACATATACAGAAGAAGAATCCACCAAGTTGTATCTCACCTCTTTCGAACCCAAGTTTCTGGACGCCAGCCGGAAATTCTATCGCGAAGAAGGCCAGGCCTTACTGGCAGAGGCAGACGCCAGTACCTTCTGCTCCCAAGCCCGACGAAGGTTGCGGGAAGAGGAGGAACGGTGCCAACAGACGATATCATCCATCACAGAAGGGAAGATCAAGGCCGTCGTGGACAAAGAGTTCATCTCCGCGCACATCCGAGATGTCATCAATATGGAAGGGACCGGCGTCAAAAATATGCTGGACAATGACAAGACCGACGATCTGGCCAATGTCTACGACCTGATTGCCAGAGTCGATGCCAGAAAAGTTGCTCTCAAGGATGCCGTTCAGAAGCGCATCATCGAACTCGGTGCTGAGATCAACGCCGCCGCAAATATCATACCCGAAGCTCCACAGAAGCCAGCGCCGAAGCCAGCTCGCGAGAAGTCGGCTCCAGAAAAACCCATCAACCAACAGACTCAGGCCGCCATCACCTGGGTGGAGCAGATTTTGCAATTGAAGAGCAAATATGACCGGCTGTGGCAGGACGCGTTTCGGCGGGATGCGGTCATGGAGAAGGCGCTCGAGATTTCGTTTCAAGATTTCATCAATGCCAACGATCGAAGTCCCGAACATCTTTCATTGTTCCTTGACGAGTACCTCAAACGAGGCGGCAAGGGCAAGAGCGAAGCAGAGGTCGATGCCCTTCTCGACAGTGGCATCCTTCTGCTGCAGTATCTGGCCAACAAAGATCTCTTCGAGACGTATTACAAGAAGCACATGGCCAAGCGGTTGCTGATGAAGAAGTCCATTAGCCGCGACATGGAGCGTCAGATGCTCTCCAAGATGAAGATGAAGATCGGCAATCACTTTACCCAAAAGCTCGAAGGCCTCATCCGTGACACCGAGCATTCGGACAACCTCAACACCCAGTATAAGGAATATGTCAACCGACTCGGTGACCCTGATCCCAAGCGCATTGACCTGGAAGCGAGAATTCTCACAACGACCGTGTGGCCATTTGAGAGTTTATTCAGAGCCGACACCGATGGGGAAGTTCGACGCGAATGCAAGTTCCCTCAAGCCATCGAACGCACCAGGCAAAAATTTGAAAAATTTTACCTCGACAAACACACCGGCCGCAAGCTGACATGGATGCCCAATCTCGGCGATGCTGATATTCGAGCCACTTTCAAGGGCGCCGATGGGAAGACCAGACGCTACGAGCTGAACGTGTCGACATATGCCATGGTGATCCTCATGCTCTTCAATGACCTCCCGCCGGGCCAGACTCTATCCTTTGAGGAGATTGAAGCAGAGACGAACATACCCAAGCACGAGCTCGTGCGTAACTTGCAATCACTCTCACTGGTTCCCAAATGGCGAGTGCTCAAGAAAGAGCCCATGAGCAAGGATGTGAAGCAAACCGACAAGTTTTCCTTCAACGAGGATTTCACCAGCCAGTTCCTCAAGATCAAAGTCGCCGTCGTCGCGGGCGGATCCAATCGTGTCGAGAATACCGATGAGCGACGAGAGACTCAAAAACGCACGGACGAGGAGCGCGGTCACGCCATCGAGGCTGCCATCGTCAGGATCATGAAGCAGCGCAAGACCCTCACCCACCAACAACTCATGACCGAGACCTTACAGCAGTTGTCGGCCCGGTTCCAACCCGATGTGAACATGGTCAAGCGAAAGATTGAAGCATTGATTGACCGCGAATATCTTGAACGCGGACCAGATCCTGACAAACCTTCTTACGTCTACCTTGCTTAAGCCGGCAGTCTGCTTCCGCTTTCCATGGGAGAGTGAGGGAATGAGAGGACCGGCCACACGTATGACTTGACGTGATGATGACCTCCGGTGGGCCTGTATGATATCCCGATTGGAACGGGTCTTTGACGAATGCATTTAGCGAGTGGGCTTAGCGAGCGGGCATATCCTGTGGCGGCACTTGAGCATGGAATGTTGGTGCATAGCGACTTCGCAGAGAGTCTGGCGGCGTGAGTCCATACATCAACATGGAAGACCGTAGTTGAATGCCATAATCGTGAATATGGTCATAGGACGCACTTTTTTAGCCTTCACTATCTGTGCTACCACTTCATTCCTGCCCATGTCCTCGGGTAGAGTATCCTCAGTGATGCTCTCTGACGAGGCTGCCGTTCTGCTGGCGCCAAGGCCGCTCCTTTTTCAACTGAACAACTTCATCCACCCGCGTCTGCTCCACTTCGCCTGTCTACTGTAGTGGCGTCATGATCAACAATATACCAACAATCAGCAGGACTGAGTTCACGGATGGTACGCTTCTAAACATCACCCTGCTGTTAAGGTGACCCAAAAAGGACCGGTAAATCGTGACACGCTACCGCGATATTGAGGTGCGTCAACGCGAGACGGCCATTCTCCAGTCAAAACTCCGCCATTTCGACACCCAGGCTGCAGCAGAGACCGAGGATGGATGTTGACATCTCTGATATCCTCGCTGACGTCTCAAGACCACTGCACGTGACGTCGCAATCTCTCCAAGACTCGGATCCGGACACCGCATATACAGATCACCAACTCCTGGTCCGAGCATGGACGTCCGAGCGTTGCTCCCCAGATCTCCTCCCATACCCCACGGAACTTGTGGCGCGCGTGATTGAGCGCGTTCGAAGTCAGATCGCTCGCATCGAGGACATGACGAGCGGCATGACGGACCACAGTGCTGGCCTGACTCGAGACGGCGGAGTTGCTGCAGGCGCGGGAGGGCCCTACGGCCGCAGCAACCAGAACACAAATCTCGTGCTTTCGATCCTGCAGACCGACCTGTCGCGGACTCAGTTCATTGTACGGTCTCTACTACGGCAAAGGTTGGCCAAGATCACGAAGCATGCCACGTTCTACTTCAGTCAGTTGAATGTCAGCAACACCACCACCAAGACGGATCTCCTGCTGTCAGAAGCGGAGATGCAATTTCTGCGGACGCACCAGGCACTTCTGTCCGACTTCTATGATGGAAGCTTTTTGTCTGCCTTTCCTTCTGCCTTGAGGAGGTTGGATGACAGTAGTGGAGGAGTCAACATGGTCGAGGGCCCAGAGCAGGAAGGAGCGGTGGTTGCCAGATGTCTTAGTGAGCGGTGGAGCAATGAGGACCAGCTCAAACGTGACGAGGGCGTCGGAGTCGAGCTGGAGATGAGGCGAGGCGAGGTCTGGGTGGTCCGATGGGGAGATGTGAAGGCTGGCGTTCTGCATGGTGATCTGGAGCTGCTTTGACACATTTAACAGAAATCAGGTGAGTATGGAGGGTTAAAATGTGCTGACAACAGGTATTACCGGGTGTATGAAGTATTGAGGGAAAAATACATGGACCATATAGGATCCGCCCAAGGTAAAGTTCGACAGAGGATTATCATAGTCTCCATTGCAAAGCCATGCGCCGCAATTCTCGCATCCGTGAAGTCAGTATCAGCGTTGATGGCCATTCGATAGCGTCGAAAGTACACTGTGGCTCTCCTGAATCCATATAATGCCCCATTCTCCGCGTTGGGAGTGTGATTTGCTGGCAGGTGAACAGGATCGTCTCTCCTTTTCCGAACATTGTAGCCCGAAGCTGCATTTCCCTGGAAACGTTTGACTCCCGGAACGGGACAGAAGCCACTTTACAAATACTATGTCTCAGGGAAAGCCGGAACTGATGTCAATTGTATCTAGTGTTCTTCACATGCAGTGCTCTACATCTTCGCCTAGTTTATGAGAACCAGTGATCAGCAATAGCTACGCGGCCTTCCAGTTCTCCCTTTCAGATTCATTCAACAGCCAGGCCAACTCCTCGGCTTGTTCCCGGGACACCAAGGCCCGCATTGATTGCGCCGTCATAAAATCATGGTCCGCATAGTCGAAGCCCGGCACAACGGTCTCACTGATCAACAACCCCTCTTGGGTCTCATTGCCCTCCTGGTCGGGTAAAAGAAAACTCGCCTTGAATTTACCGCCTTCCACGATCCATTGCAGTTTCTCGCCCTTATCGAGGTCGTGTCCGACGACGAATGTCTCGACAGGCGCCTTGCCTTCTGCGTCGGCCTGGTCGGCGTGGATGAGGATATAACGGCCTCGGCCCTTGTGCAGCGTGTGCACGGTCCGTCCCTTGTTCCTGTGGAAGTGGCCGACGGGCGACTTGGGCGAGATCAGGTAGTAGATAGTAGTGCTCGCATTGCGCGTGGGCTGGTTGTCCTTTGATGTGGCATTCTCCAAGACCGGCTGGTCTTTGAATGGGTTGGGCACCGTGCGAGGGTCACGATCTGTTTCGACAAAGTAGCCGCCCTCGTTGTGTGGCTGGACGTTGAGATGTTTGATGATGTTGGCAATGGATGGCGGCTCGGCCGGTGGTGGGTTGGCTAGCAGAGACTGGACAAAGGCTCCATCTGGAATCAGAGGATCGACCGACACTGACTTGGCCTGGTCCATCGCTGATTGAAGCCAGTTGCTTGACTGGTGCTTATCCTCCAATTGGGAGCGTTGTGCCGTGGAGAAGATCTGGTCGCTCACGGCGGAACGCAAAACTGGAATCGATGGTCTCGCGTGGCAATCACAATACAGACATGTGCATGAGAGGTTTAAAATCACCTCACGCAAGGCTTAGAGCGTAGATGGGAGTGAACAAAAGTGGGTGCATGTTATCACATCAGATTGAGCCAAGATTTGGGCACCAATATGGGGGAACGATAGACGACTCCACCTTCAACCCAGGCTACTGTGTTGAGGTTCGTGGAGAAGACAAATTCGGTCAGTCGAGTGTCTGGTTTGGAGCTGGCGTAGAAGCATAAGTACAAGATACACTTTAGCTGCGTTTGTGGTTGATCGTTTCCAAGGCTTACATGCCCGGACAAGGCATTTGATTTACCAGGCCAGGGCTGGTCTTTGACACATAATCTGTTCCCAACTTGTTCAATACATGAGAAAAACCCTCTGTCCTAAGTTGAAAGGATTGTTGCACAACAACCAATCCATACGCTGCGAGTCGGTGGACATTCCCAATGATAGATATGCAGCGGCTCTTCTGTCTAGAACTGGTCGCAGTCAACGCAATCTTTACAACACCCAATGGTGATTGGTTTGCGAGGAACACTGAGAAGTGTTAGTGTTTGTTGTACGGGAGTGATGCATGGTTTCATCACGGTCGAAACGTGGATGAAATTCCATGAAATAGAATAGAACAGCCGGAATTTGGCAGAGGGTAAACATACATTGGCTCTGCGGCAGGATCTGCTATCGGAGCAGCCAAGATTTGCAATGGAGTCGCTGCCATCAGAAGAAGAAGGGTCTGGAGGATGTAAATGGTTTGCATACTGGTGGAGCCGACTGCTGAACTCTGGACTTGCTTTAAGATAACGAGATTGTTCGAAGGAAACGACTGATGAGTATTCTTTCTTGGACAACCTGAGTGCTGAGAACATTTCTGATGCCCGTTGGATGAATATATAGGTAAGACTCAACGGTAAGCGCGGACTTGAGGCTGCGTCAATGTGCTAGAGGAGAGGTCACCTCGTCCACCACGGTCCTGATTGGAAAAATTTCTTCCTTGCTTGGTAGTCATTTTCTGAAAGTGGAGGCCTATGCGGGTTGTCGCTCTGGTCCTCGACGAAAGGACCAACCCGAGCCCTGACAAGGGGCCACACAGGCAAACGATGGAGAGTTTGCCTCTTCAGCTCGCGCGATCGTCCAAAATGGTGCGACGTATTGTGCATCATCATTCGAACAGGCGTGGGAAGAAAGACGAGACAAAGAGTTGGAGTCCAAAAAATGGAAATCTCAAACATCCGGCTAAAATAGTCGGTAGGCAGATTCACCGAAATGGTAAAGTCGATGAACCACAGCCTGATGCTGGCATTGACACACGCGCGTAACTGCAAGGTGTCCACCAGACATCGTCAATAACTGGTGCAGTTCCGTCGAAGGGTATCCACGACCGTTTGGCGCCGAAGGTCTGAATTTATTAGGTCGTTACCAAAGCATCAGAGCTGTACCTTGTCCACTCGGTGCTGTTTGATGAGAGTATGTCTCTCGCTGTTTTGTGATTCGGTATTGGTTCCCAGATAGAGTCGAGGCGAAAACTAAGCGCCTACCTCACGCTAGCCATAGCTAGTGATTCAGCTTGGAGGAGGAGAGGCGCCAAGCCCTTGGCCGCAAGAATGGCGGTCCATTGGAGCAAGAGGTCGAATGCGGACGAGAACGAGAAAATGGTCAAGTCATTGACTCGCCATGTCCAGGCGACGAATCGACCAAGTCTTCCGGACCAAGATGACACAGCGACATACAGCTGGAAGTAGATGCCGTAATATGCGCAGTGGAAAAAAAAAAGAGTCCAGCCTTACAGAAGATGCCGAAGTGTGAACCTCGACGGTATGGAACTCGTGCTGACGTTTCGATCGTGCACCCGCTGGATGAAAGTGAGCGTTACGCCGAGCTCGAGACGTGCGTGTTCCATTACACGATCCCTGGAAGCAGGTCACTGCCCCCTTGTATCCTTGTTCCCAAAGGCAGGGTTGACTCTTCAGCTGACGACTGCATTTGCTCTTCTCCAGATCATCACAGCGGCAGCCCCAGAACAGACCACGGCTCCCAAAGCGATTCCGTATTGCATCAATTTGCCGCTGTCTTCGTCCTCAAGCGGCCTCGGAAAGGCGGTGACAGGCTCCAGAGCGGCCTCAGATATGGCCACGAAAAGCTCCTGGATAGATGGCCAGGTAACGCTGGTATGCATTGGTGGACCCTGAGGCATTCGTTGGATTTCACCTGTATACTCATCTGGCTGGAATTCGGCTCGCTGCGTCGTTCGGTCCAAATCCGCCTTGAGGGCTACGTAAACGGAGGGCAATTCTCCAAGGTGAGGGTGCGTCTTCTGAAGGCTGGGAATATAGGCAAATGAGTCTGGATCCGATGAATCGTACGTGTAAAGGATGACATCGCATTGGTCGAGTAATTTGCCCTTGTTTTCCAGGGCTGCCGCTTCGGATTCCCCGAGTTCCTTCAGAATCAGATAGCATTGCCGGCCACCGGGCAGTTCTACCGTGTTAACCGCCACTCGAGGTTGGATGGTGGGGTGATAAATGTTATTGAATGGCCTGGCAAGGAATGCGTCCAGTAAAGATGATTTGCCCGACTGCGGAGCGCCGAGAATGAGGGCAAGAATGACGTTGCGGCCAACCCGGCCTGGTCGTCGTCGACGTTTTCGAGGCTTGGTCAGCTTCAAAGCCGCCGTTGTTGTGGAGTTCGACCGGTCGTTTGACTCGAACCCCAAGTACGCCAGATATTCAAGGGTTGTCTTTGGGGAGGTGAAAGTGGTCATGGACCATTGCGCCAGCCAGCCTTGCAATGTGACGTGCCCGGTCTCATTCCGTACCGTGCAAGAAGGGAAGTTGTTGTCGATCCATATTTGTGGTACGCCTGGAGTGGGGGCAAACAGAGCAGCAAGTTCCTCGTCGTTCAAACCGCCATCGTTGTCCCGGTCAGAAATCAAGAAAAGGTCAACCAAAAAGCGATAGCCCGCGGGAGACAGTTCCGCCGATGCATATTCTGGTACTTCAAACTTGGGATGCAGAAAAGACTCTTGTAGCGACAGGCTGTCGGTGTACTGAAATGTTCGCAGGATGGTCCATATGGTCTCATGTCGCCCTTTTTCCGCATAGAGTTTATTCAAATAAAGAAACCCTTGGGAATCGATGCCTCGACCCGACGCAGCACCGGGAATGTGGTGATCAATGGTGTCTTTGATGTCGTGCAGATCCTCAGGATTCAATGCCTTGTCGAAACATTTCATTTGAAAGTCTTGCATCTCCTTGTCATTCAGATAACCGTCCTTATCTTTGTCGCACAAATAGAATATTCGCAGCAGCGCAGCAATGGCGGCAGGTTTGAGTACAGACTCCTTTGCATCGAAGAGAGGTGCGATCGGATGGGTGACCGCTTTCTGGCAGAGGAAGAAGGCCTCGTTGACATTGAAATGTTCCCTTGCGCTGGTGCGGATACACGAGTCGATCTCCTTAAACTCCGCCATCACTGGGAGCATCTCTTCCTCCACTATCTGCGCGGACGTGCTGCTCGTGACTAGATCCGATTTGTTGGCGCAGAGAATGACGGGCAAGTTCACTCCCAACGACCGGAAGTATGGGAGCCAAAACAACGCCACTCTTTCGTAGCTGTAATGGTCCGAGTAAACCAGAAGAATCACATTCGACCTCCTTATTTCTGTCGCCAAGTGGGCGCGGTCCTGCGGCAAGGCGGAGGTGTCGATGACCGTGGTGGTCACATTCTCCGGAGTACCCAACGTCGGAGGGATCGTGATTTGGGGGAGGACTGCCTGGATCCTGTTGCTGACGAAGGTATCCTTCACGAGAGATGTGATCAGGCTCGACTTACCACAGCCCTCATCCCCGCAGACACATATCCGCACGGTCGCCATGATGTGGCCCTGGCGAGGGGCCGAATCTGGAGGCCTGATAGCTTCTAGAACTGAGAAACAAACTCGACTTGTCGAGGAAGAACCAGCGACCAGAGATCGCCGGAGTGGGCCATTACGTGCAACTCTGTGCAGGCTTAGAAGCACCCTGACAACGCGTTCCTATCAAAAACTTCGCGTTGTCCTCTGACGACAGCCGAGTCCGTTGATAGTGGGTCTATAGATCACGAGCTTTGCCTGCGCCTCAAATGCGACGACGATGCCAAGACAATGACATGACCTCGGAGCCTTCTGCTCAACCAGAGCGAGAATGCAACCAAATCGATCGATTTTCCCTTGTGCTCCCCATAGGTGCATTGAGCGAGCACTTCTTCTCTTTGCCGGCTGATTCAACGTACCAGTCGAAGACTGACGATATCCGTCGCTTTGACCCTAGGTACCCTCCATCTCATAGCCCTTAGCGAGTCATTGTCAATCCGGCGTCTTCCGTGTGGTACAGCAGGCGCATTACAAAGATTCATTGGACCATCTAAGACTTTGACACCTTGTTTGCGACTATAAATACAGGATCTACCGGCGGAGAGGAATAAAGTCGAACAAAAAAGACTGGTGGCACCATGCCTTTCGGTATCCATAATCCGCTGCCCTCGTCTATGAGGAGTATGACGCCACGCCCTCGGGTTGTAACTAGAGCAAATCGATGCTGATGGCTCTCAGGCGAATGCAGAAAAGCTGCCGGAATCCTTGCGTCTTTTGTTGATCCCCGACAATCCTTCGGCCCGGATAAAGTCATTCCACCATCAATCCTGGGAAATGCCAAAGTACGTGTGAGATTGATGCGAGTGAAGTGTGCGCTTTCTGACCTGTGTTGAAGGGCCTCGCTGTTCTCACCGTGCTCAAAGCTGGCTTTCTTGGATCTGGTCGCTTCGGCTCAGGTATCGTCGTGGCTCGACTCGCAGATGGCTCATGGTCGGCACCCTCTGCGATCGCCACCGCAGGAGGAGGATTTGGTGGACAAATAGGCTTTGAACTGACCGATTTTGTCTTCATTCTGAATGACGCCAACGCGGTCCGCGCCTTTGCTCAAGCTGCCTCGGTCACATTAGGAGGCAATGTCAGTATTGCTGCGGGGCCTGTGGGCCGGAACGCGGAAGCGGCTGGAGCAGCCAGCCTGAAAGGCGTGGCGGGAGTGTTCGCATACAGTAAAACCAAGGGTCTGTTTGCCGGCGTCAGTCTGGAGGGCAGTGTCCTCATCGAGAGACGAGATGCGAACGAGAGGCTTTATGGTGCCAGGATCACGGCGAGGCAGTTGCTGGAAGGTGCCGTTAGGCCACCGCCCGCCGCGGATCCTTTGATGAGGGTGCTCAACACGCGGGTCTTCTCTGGTGCGGCGTACCACGATGGCATGTACAACGATATGCCGGTCTATGATGACCAGCACGACGACCTTGTCTGGGAAGGCCGGACGGGGGAGGCATACGGCCAGAACGTGCGCAACAATCGGTCTCCCACCTTTGGCTCTAACGACGACTACGAATACCGCGATAACCCTCGAAGAGCGAATACGTGGACTGATGATGTATATGACCGGGTTCCTCCCAGCAATGGAAGCCCTATTCGAAGCTCGTTCTCGTCTCGAGCCAATCCGTACGAATCATTCGACACGGTGAACAAAAGGAGTCGTGCAAGTACTCTCAACACCGACTATAGTTACAGTGACAACAGACCGACGCGGCCCACTGCGCCGAAGCCAATCTTCAAGCAGCGCACTGGAGCTCTGGGCCCTGACCAAGCCGTGGCGCTTTTTACATTTGATCCCGACCAGGAAGGCGACCTAGGATTCAAAAAGGGCGATATCATTACCATTACGAAGCGGACCGAGAACAAGACAGACTGGTGGACAGGTCGGACCGAAGACGGCAGGACTGGTATCTTCCCATCGAACTATGTCGAAACTGCTTCATAACACTCGTTTCCAAACTTGTCCTGCATCTTACAAAAGGCAACGGTATACCCATTCATTTGTATCTAGCGTTGGAGTTGCGGCGGCTCAACTTGGGCGCTTTGATGACGTCTGCATGTGAAAAGAGATTTCCTGCAAAGAGGGCGATGTATTCTTTTCTGTCGGTGTTTCTCATTAATCGGGCTTCACTACGCTCCAAACCGGTGCGTTGCGAGCTGGTTTGATCGAAGAGAAAGACTGACGGCCAGGATTTTCTCCAAGCGGTGAACAACCTGCACGGCACACACGTTTCCATACATCTCCCACCATGGCCTGCCGCCCGATTCCAGATTTATCCTCGCACGGTAGAAGCTACCGCGTCTATTATTTCGAGTAAATGCTTGTCTCTCTGAGACCTCCCTCCGTAATTTTCGGACCCGGAAAGGCGTTATCAGCAGGACTTGTCCCATGATGACTGAGCAATCCATCATCTGTTCCACGGCGCAGGCCTCTCAAACTGTGTTGCTCTCCCGCATTCGCGCTTTCTTCAGCATCTGCCCGATCATGAAGTGGTTCACATCCTCATCTGCCCAATAACTCAAGTGGCTGGCGATACTAGCAAGCAAGCTGACGTCAAACATGCCCTCTTGTATATGATAATCGACACGGCCATTGCTGTTGAGCGCTCGAACCTTGGCTTCCTCGCGCTTCAGCTTTCGGGCCCGGTCTTGCTCCACGTGAAATTCCAGGCCCAACGATTGGTCGGATTCTGTCGATTGATGAGAGCGCCGTCGTCTTTCAAAGCCGGCATACAGGGTCTCGAGCTCAGCGTCGATCAGAGTCGGCACCTGGCTTGGGTCCGAACTGGATTTGGCGGCGTCTGCTAGGGCTTGCTGCCTTGTGTCATCGGCGGCGAGCTGACTCGGCGGAGGGCCAGTGGCAGAGGCATGGGTTTGCGACGAGGTAGAGTTGGCCTTGGCCTTATCCTGTGCCAGGGCTTGCTCCTCGCCCGTGATTCCAAGACTCCGATTGATTAGACTGGAAGCGACACCAGATGTCAAACTGTACCAGCTCGACATGACCTGCTGTCCAACACGAGCAGAGATGTTGGCGATGCCGGGGGCTGCAAACAGGCTTTTCTTGATGCACGGGAGTGGCTGCGATTTGAGATGTGCCATTGCAGGAGAGATCAAAGGCTCGATGCGATATGCAATGGGGTCCGTCGGGTGGAAAATATTGAAGAGTTCCGCACATTTCGGCGAGGAGGTCGTGATCGGGATCAAGTCTCTCGACAGATTTCCGGCGCTTAACCTCGTAGCGGCAACGTCAAAAGGATCGTTCATCATAGGATCGGGATCGAAAGGCGACGTGGACAGGTCGTGTCCATGGAGCGATTGTCGGCCAGTAATGGTGCGCCCCTTGAGCATCTGGAACAACGCAATGGGAGAGCCGAGGGCGAAGAAGTTCTCGACGTCGAAATGCAGATGAAAATCTTTGTGGTCCATGCCCAGGTCTCGGGAAGACTTGCTGGACACTCGATGAGGACGGTTCCTGACCGGTTCTTTCTGCCGGCACAGAATATCAAAGTAAATGGCGCTGCCCAAGGAATGGCCACAGACGCTGACCGTGCCCGTAAAACCGGTCCGCGCCTTGAAAAGCCGATAGACTCTGTTTGACTCTTTCTGCACGATGGAAGCAATGTGTTCTCTGTATGCACTTTGGTAGAGGAGAACGTCCATGGCCAAATCTGTGATCAAGTTCCGGACAGCCGGCACGCTGTCGACGGTGATGTCCTGTAGGGATGGGTATTCGTCATCCAAGCCGGCATCGGCATCTCCCAGGTCGAACTCCTTCCTGTTTTGCTTCAGACTCTGCTTGGGAAAATCCAACAAATGGCGCCAGCATATGGGCAGCACTTGGATTTTACAGTTCTTCGGATCCCCGCTCAGGGCTTGCAAATCTGGCGACGACTCGTATACGGCCTTCATCGTCTTGCGGAGCGTGTTCACATCGTGCACAAAGTTGATGCTGTCAAGACGGAGTCCGAGTCGTTGTCCAATCCCGTGGGTCACCAGCACGAGATGGTCAATCTGGCGCGCCTGATCGTCCCCATCCTTCTCTCTGGCGTCTTCCATTTCTCTCTCCTCTCGCTCCCTGACTTCTTCTTCTTCTTCAAGCTGGTCCGGATCCTGCGAGTCAGGCATGCCCGCCAATGACGAGAGCTGTCGCTCTAAAGCCGTCCGCCGGGGCGGCAGTGAAGCATCACTGGTTTGGGACTCTGGCGGCGGCTGGCTGGTCGAGTCGGCCACAGCATTCGATTCGGACGCCATTCTTGCCGATTTGCGTTTCTCCCTGTTGCTCGTTGTTTCGGCGGCCTTTGCGTCGGCAACCTTGCTCGGCTCGCACCAACCACGGACGACTTTAGTGCCGCCATAGCCGACAAATCTCCCGTACACAGTACTGCTCATACGTGACATGAAGTCCTCCGACAAGAGATAGGCGACGGTGGCATCTTGATATGTGACAGTGGTGTTCATGTGAGCGCCGAAGAGTCGGTAATTGTTGGAAGCCGGTTGTTGAGCTGCTTGATCATCGATACCAGGGTTGGGCCCGACGGGGCCTGGGGAAGTATTGTCATCCACGGACGTCGAGCTGGGACCCGTCCTCGGTTGGGATGTAGACCTAGGTGTGGAGGGGCGCAACCGTCTCCATGGTGCGATTTTGAGATAGCCTTCTTCCAACTGATTGGCAAGATTTTCATCACATGGCCGCAGAGCACCGCCGTCCATATAGAACCAACTTCCCCTTCGAACTTCGTACACAGGTCCTAACCAATATGCAGGTTCAAGTTCACGCTTCTCGATATGCACATCAAACAAGTAGTCCTCGTTCACGGGCACTCGAGTACTGGTAGGCTCGCAACTTGAACCGCCACCCTCTCCCGCGCCTGGACCATCCCGATCCAATGACTGAAAGGCACTTTCAATAGCCTGGGAATCCGATGTCGAAAAGGGAACAAGTTTCTTGGGCCCCGGTGGAGGTTTTCCCTTTTCCTCCACAGACGGTTCCGCAGCAAACGGTTTTCTTTTGGCGACGTCAACCGCGTAGAACCACCGAGGTTTCAGTGGAGGACAGTCCTTTGGATAACGTCGCAGACTCGGGGACGGCCTCAGACTGATCGTATGGTCCACTCCACTTGATGGCCTCAGCCCGTCCTCTTTCAGTGCATAGCTGGGTGACTTTGGCGGTGGCGTACTGCTCCTACTCCACGACGTGATCGAGCCGAGGAATGAAGGTTTGGTGGCCTCGGCCATACCGTTCCGGACAGCCCAGACCAAGGGCCACGGTGGTAATTATGCAATCTGATGTTGCGATGAAGGAGCCAGAATATCAAGAAGTCAAGAGCCAGGCAGAATTGAGCAAGTCCGTCTCTATTCGAGAAACGCCAAAGAACTCCTCATTATCGTTGATGTCATCATTCTCACAAAAGTGCTGTGAATGGTTGTAGGATGTTGTTTCCACTCGGGTTGATCGCTCCAGCTGGAACCAGCCACAGCAACCACTGTGGCAACTGCGCCACATACCCGCGTCATCTCATTCAGCAGGCCGCCTGAGTGCGGGACGTGCTTGCGACGGCTGAATAGGCGCCACCATTTGAAGATCTTGCATATTACGACCAAGTCTTCTTGTCAATCTCCATTTCCAAGACGGCGCGACAGCTTCGAACCGAGAAGAACTAGATCGTTCGACCACACAGCCTTTCGGGCCACCACTTGCCCCTCCCCCCCTCCTCGCGATGGCAGCGATACTCAAGCTACAACGAAAATACCCTCAATTTCCACAGAACGAGATTTTCCAGTTGCAAGATGCCTTCCGTCGACTCGATGTCGATGACAAAGGCTACTTGGACGAAGCGACGGTCATCAAGGCGACGCAGCAGACCGAGCGGCAGTCCTACGACGTGGTTCGGCAGGCCTTGAGAGAAGTTGAACTGGACAGCTCGAGGCGGGTGGAACTGGAAGACTATGTGGACTTGATCTCAAAGCTTCGCGAGTCCTCGCCGGCGCAAAAGCGCCTTTCCTCTGGTCCGGTCAGGCCCGCGGCAGGGAATGGAGTGTCAGCGCCGTCCCATGCCTCCAAGCCCAGCCTGGGAGGAAGCACCGGAGGAAAGATCCATGTCCAAGGTTCGTCGGCGAACGTGACGCACACCATCAACGAAGACGAGCGCACGGCGTTCACGACACACATCAATGCTGTCCTTGCCGGGGATCCCGACATTGGCCATCTCCTCCCCTTCCCCACCGACACATTTGAGATGTTCGACCATTGCAAGGACGGGTTGACGTTGGCGAAGCTGATCAATGACAGCGTGCCGGATACCATCGACGAGCGTGTGTTGAACCGACCGGGAAAGAAAATCAAGACCTTGAACGCGTTTCATATGACCGAGAACAACAACATTGTCATCGAGTCGGCAAAGGGCATCGGCTGCTCCGTCGTCAACATTGGCAGTCAAGATATCATTGAAGTGCGTGAACATCTCATCTTGGGCCTGATTTGGCAGATTATCCGCCGCGGTCTCCTCGGCAAGATTGACATCAAGTTACATCCCGAATTGTACAGATTGCTGGAGGAGGATGAGACGCTAGAGCAGTTTTTGAGACTGCCCCCGGAACAAATCTTGCTACGATGGTTCAATTACCACCTCAAGAACGCCAAGTGGGACCGGAGAGTGACCAACTTTTCGGGCGATGTCAAAGACGGCGAGAATTACACCGTGTTGCTCAATCAATTAGCGCCAGAACTGTGTTCCAGAAGTCCTCTCCAGACGAGGGATCTTCTGCACCGTGCGGAGCAGGTGTTGCAAAACGCCGAAAAGCTCGATTGCCGGAAATTCCTCACGCCCACCGCCCTCGTCGCGGGAAATCCAAAACTGAATCTGGCCTTTGTCGCCAACCTGTTCAACACTCATCCGGGACTCGACCCCCTCACAGAAGAAGAGAAGCCCGAGATCGAGGACTTTGACGCCGAGGGCGAACGTGAGGCCCGCGTCTTCACGCTGTGGTTGAACAGCCTGGACGTTCAGCCACCGGTCCACTCGTTCTTCGACGACCTCCGTGATGGCACCGTCCTCCTCCAAGCGTATGACAAGGTGATCCCCGGTAGCGTGAACTTCCGTCACGTCAATAAGCCGCCTGCTCACGGCGGCGAAATGTCGAGGTTCAAGATGGTGGAAAACACGAATTACGCCGTCGAACTTGGAAAACAAAATCGCTTCTCGCTGGTGGGTATCCAGGGCGCTGACATCACCGATGGCCAGCGCACCCTCACGCTGGGACTGGTGTGGCAACTCATGCGACGGGACATTGTCAGCACCCTGTCTGGGCTGGCACAAAGAATGGGGAAGCGTGAGCTGTCGGATTCAGACATGATAAAGTGGTCCAACGACATGTCCCGAAAAGGCGGCAAGAGTTCTCAGGTCCGATCTTTCAAGGATCCAGCCATCACTTCTGGCGTTTTCTTGCTGGATGTGTTGAATGGAATGAAGAGCAGCTATGTCGACTACGAGCTGGTCACACCGGGAAGGACTCCAGACGATGCCTATAACAATGCGAAATTATCCATCAGCATTGCCAGAAAGATGGGTAAGTTGTCCCCGATCTCCCCAGAACGACCAGATCCGTACATCTCCATCTTATTGGACGTCGCTGATTCCCGCGCAGGATCCACCATTTATCTCTTGCCGGATGACATCGTTCAAGGCCGGGCGAGATTGGTGACGACGTTTGTTGGTGAGTGACTTTTTGATCTACACCGCAGTGAGCCTGCTAACCCTGTGATAGGTGCACTCATGCGGACTGCCGAAAAAATGGGAGTCTGAGCGGAGCAGCAAAGGATACCGGTTTGACTGTCCGTTGGGCTTACTATTAAACAGCACCACCAGCACCATCACCGACACCACCACCGACACCACCACCAGCAGCACGACGGTGACTGTATGATCAGGATAGAGTATGGTAGCAACGCTGAATCCATGAGGATAGTCGAGGATAGTCAACGGCAATGGATGGCAAAAATCCCAGATCGTCCGATTTCATTGAACGCTTATTTCGCATGTGTGTTGCTACGAGATGTATGGTTCATAAATATTCTTCTCAACGACTGTTCTTTTCAGTTTGGACGTCTCTACGACGACCAATGAAGCTAATGCATAAAGAGAGCATCGTTGTAGGCCTAAAGTCGCGCCTTGTCATGCTGCTCCCTGGCCCGAGTGTTCCATTACTGATCTCTTGCCAAGTGTGATCAACTTACCTCCCAAATACTTACTTTGAGGACTTCAGATGCTCCTCGAACCACTGCACGGCCTGCAGGAAGGCATTCTCTTTGGCGTACACGGCGACGCGATCGTTAGGGTCAGATCGGACCGCGAAGCTAACGGTGAACGTGAGCAAACAGATCGAGCCTTGACACGGCGCTGAAGGTCTGCGGCCATGGTTCAACACGACTTACCCGTGCTCCACGCCGCTGTACAGATTGATCTGATATGGCACGCCGACCTTCTTCAGAATCTCCTCAGACTCGTGCCTTTTATCGCTCGGGAAAATCGCGTCGGTCTCGGCGGCACTGATGGCCAATGGGCCCTTGATCTCCTGGAGCTCCTGACTGTCCACGAAACTCGGGTGCGCTGTGTACCCGGCATCGATCTTGCCGGCGTCGGGGCGCAGATGGCGTATGACGTACTTGCCGCCGAAGCAATAGCCTACAGCCCCGATTTTCTATGCCGCAGCTCTCAGTCACAGTGGCATGGCCGCGGGGACTGGGTCCTCATACCTTGGCCTTATACTTTGTCCGCAGCTCGATCAGAGAGGCATCGATGATGGGATCGACGACGGGAGGCAGATGGGAGATCTTTTTCTCACTGTACTCCCCCTGGAGCCACTTGGAGAGATCGAAATCGCCGGGCCGGTTGAGCGGGATAGGATCCCCGTAGAAAAGGTCAGGTACGAAGACAAAGTAGCCGTTGGCCGCAAATTGATCGGCGATGAGCTGGGCATTGACGAACTTATGGCCAATCACATCGGTAATGCTGCGCAAAACGGTAAGTACATGGCTCAAGACAGTGCTTGGGGACAGACAGGAGAATGGCGTATTCTGTCGACTTGTCTTCGGGATACGTGATGTAAACCTCAAAGTCACCCACTTTCGTGATCTCACCAGTGGGAGTCCCTTCGTGCTTGACGCCCTTGTAACAGCAAGTCCCTGGAGGATGTGATGCCATCTCGGAGGTCGTGAGTTGCGAAGTGGACGGTTTAGGCAGAGGATTCAACCAAGACCACTTCAGGAGGTGCGCTGGAGAAAGTTGTAGCCGTGTACCTGCCGAGGAAGACGGAGGGAAGAGATCTGGGAGTGAAACAGATGACTCTAGATGTTAGTAAGAATTGACCGCGGGGTAGGAGGATGTATGGGCATTATTCTGAGGGGTACGGATTTAACAATTCGGGCTTTGGCCGATCCTCCGGATTTCGTCAACAATGCATATTCCAATTGGCCATCACGTCATCAGTTTACCCTCTGCCTTTTTGAAAAGCCTTTTCTAGAAGTAATGTCTATTTGCTATTGCTTTTATAGCTGGCTGCTAGGCTGATTCCTCATACCAGCTGAGTGAGACCTTTGACCGGCCATCATGCCCCCATCCTCCGCTCGAACGGGGAAGGTATGGAGGCGACTGCATGGAAATGCCGTTACAGAATAAATCTAAAGGCACATCCATAGTTCTCCTCCGCGACATTGGCATCTGCAAGGGGCGCCTTTCCGCCCCGTGTCGCCGCGGCGGTGGCGTCATCCTCTTGGCCATATTTCTTGTCAAGCCGTTTGTTCTCCCACACCAGAAGGAATCTGAGACTCAATGCGAGGAAGGCATTGAAGAACATGAAGGCGGCGCATATGCTCTGGCCTTCCACATAACGCGGTGCCTGGCTCTGCGGGAATACTCTCGTCCCGAGGAGCGGTCCACATTGACCGACAAGATTCAACAAGACAATTCTGTCATGGTCAGTGTGGTCGGCTCAAGGCCAAGGCCACTTACCCCATGCCTCGTCTCGTGTCGCTGCCCTGATTATTCACCACCCATGGCAAGATATTCGCAATCGCAGGAAAGACGCCAGATGCGGCCAGAAAAGTTCCAAAATACCTCGGGCCGACCCCGGTGCAGGCCGCGAGCAGAATGTAACCGATGCCGGCCACCATGCTCAAAAAGGTAATCATCAAGCCGCGCTGCTGAAGTCGGTCCGCAATCCAGGTGGTCCCGATGGTCACGATGAAGGATATAAAATAAGGTGGCGCGGAAAGGCCTTGGGCGTCGATCGCCGAGAAGCCCATTTCTTTGAGGATCGTGGGCAGAAAGACCGGTAGGGACGAATAGGAGACGTTGCAGGAAAAGTACATGAGCTTCCCACGCCATCAGCGAATACTCTGCGACGGTGGTGTGACGACTTACCGCGGTGAACCACGCTTTGGCGTCCAAAAGCGTCCGTCCAATATCTTTGACGACGACTCCACGAGGTTTCTCTGCTTCACCCGTTTGTCTGACCCCTCGAGCTCTGGCGATCGTCTTTTCCTCCTCGGTCAAGAATCTCGCGTGGACCGGGCTATCTGGCAGGAAGAAGAAAGCCACTGGGGCGGCGAGGATGGTAGGGAGACCTTCGACCAGGAAGAGCAGTCGCCAATTCGCCAGTTTCGAGTGGCCGCTGGTGATGCCATATGCCAGGGCGCCCGCAAACGTGTTGGCCAAAGGCGCCGCGGCGAGAAAAATGCCACTGCGGAAGCCGAGCTCATGGCGTAAGTAGAAAAAGGACAGCAGGAACGGAATGCTGGGTCCAAAACCGGCCTCAGCCGCACCCAAGAGAAAGCGCAGGGCCATCTCTCCTCCCCACGACTGAGTTGCTGCCTGGCAGGTTGCGATAATTCCCCTGAGAAGGACTGCTTAGCTCCGTTTGACGCTCGCCAGGCTCCATCGTCAGACTCACCAAGCAAAGATAATGAAACACGCCCATGTGTGAGGGTTGCTGAAAACAAAGATGAGTACAGAAGAACGGCTGCAATGGTCACGGACAAACTGACATGATCTTCCACATGAAGCCCTTCGGATCGGTCAGTGGCCTTGGTCACCAGACGAGAAGGGAGATCACGAAGATGGCCTACCTGGAACTGGAAGATGATATAAGAGATGTAAAATATCGTGAGAAGCCAGTCATAACGGTTGCTGGTGAGATTGAGATCGTCTTCCATCCCCGCAATTCGAGCGTTTCCGATGTTTGAACGATCGAGGAAGGAGAGCAGAACTACCATCATCCATGAGCGATGCGTTGCCGGTTTCTCGGCGAAGCACAACGTACACAAGAAAGATACGAGCGGAGGAATATGCCAATCTAGCTTGCGCACGAGTTTCCTCTCCAACTCAGGGTCCACGGTCTGGCTTTGAGAGGCGCTTTCGACTTGGTCATCATGCCCTGTCTTCTCAACATCAGCCGCTTTGGCCTGGAGTCCATCAGGTCCAGGCCTCGGATCGGTTGCTGTTGCCGCAACGTGCTTCACTGTGAAAATCCCCATGCCTGGTGAGCCCACAAAACGATGTCGAGTCGATGTCCGCGGCGGATCAAAGGCAGGACGGACAAAGAGCAGAGGGCGGGGCCCCAGGTCACATATCAATGACGACTCGGCAATAACCATGCCTGGGTTACACTGCAGACTTGGGGAAGGGCACACGATCAACCATTTTCAAAAGGCCGAAGTCCATGTCTAGGGCCCCGGCCAGGAACAGGGTAATGTTGCACCTGTTGTGGGAGGAGATGACGGAGTTGGGTTGCCCGCATGCTGTGGGCACAGCGGCAAACGATTGGTTCATTGCCCCACTACGACTGTCGATCGCGTGGAATCAGGCCATGACCAAAGGCGGAAGACCCACCGCTGGCCGTGGAGAGAGGTCGTTGTGTGTGGGCCAAAACTCGGTTGTTGTAACTGACATGGGTGGTGGCGGGCACTTCCCTCTTCGTTCACACTGGCCGCGTTTAGCGGCAACCAGACTGGCGCCTCTGCGGATCTTGGCTTCTTGCAGAGGTGCTAAACTGCACCTCACCGACCGCACCCTCCTAGTCACGAGGATACCATCGCCTGAGGCAAAAGAAGAAGAGTCTGGTGTTCCCCCTTTTCCGTTGATGTCCCGTTTTCTTCTGCGTAGGCGGGATCAGTACAACATCACAACTGTCCTTGGCTCTCTGCCGCGTCCGACGAAGCCATCTCTATCAAAAGGCCTTGACCATGGCGGCACTGTCAGCCTTCCTCTCTTCAATCTGCCCTTGACCACCGCTATCTCGCGCCACATTTCCACCTTTCGGCATGACAGATTTCAATGAGCGGTCCTCGATACAAGGTTTGATTAGCGAACCATTCCAACAGTCTGCGATCGACGCTTTCCCCTGAATGGCGCTGAGGACCCACTTTGACAGTACGTCTATAAGAACGCCAACCACTGTTAGCTTTCTGGCGACTATCATCCGTCAGTGTCCTCGTTTCATTGTCAAGGCAAAGCTTCCTTTCTTGGGAATCTTGCGCAGCCTCCCGGGTCAAGGTCCCGGCGGTAATGTGGTCTGATATCGCTGACAGACGGACCCAGAACAAACATGACCCTATCCAGACTGAGATGTGGAACACGTGCCACTGCTTTGGACTGAATTGAAAGCTGAAATCTGGAACACACTCTTCCATGGACATGATCACTTGGTGGAAGCCACCATTGTGCTCTTCATCACCGGTATGGGAAGTCGCGGCAAAGCTGTCAGCACACTCCAATGCCGGCCCCTATGATATGTACCAGTGGTTGTCAACTCTGGTGTCACACGACTCTTTCAGCTGATGGGTCGTCCTCCGAAAGCCGGACTATGGCCGATCTCGAGCAGATCAAATACGAGCACAGGCCAAGGTCAAGCAAGTTGATCTCGAACAGCGTGGTCTCGTTTGAGAACTCCTACCCCGAGCCCGTGCGTCGTCAGGCCAGCTAACCGAACTCCTTGACATTGAAAACAGCAAGGCTCTCATAGTTCGCACGCCTGCATTACAAATTGTCTCTGGCCGCCACCTGCGGCCAGGGCCGTTTGCCATATCGACACTTCCCTGCCTCTGGTGCTGATGATGAGAATCTCCATCCTCGCCAGACCAGGGTTTATTTGACCTCGCCTTCCTATTGAGCTCTCCAACACGCGCTACCATTCCTGGCTCTTCCTTGGTCCACCATGCATTTCCTCATAGAACTCTTGTATGTCACTCTTGTCGCCTGCACCGGGATGTCCACCGCGCTGCCCCGGCTCACCCACGCCAACGAGATTCGGTCCAGTAAGGGAATGATCCTGAAACCCATGGTCATGGCCAGCTACCTCATGTGCAAGGCAACTGAAAATACCATGTCCTGCTATGGCGGTACTCAAGTCAACATGGCCACCTGCTATGCAATGTGTACATGCGACATGTCCAACAAAGTCTCTTGTCGGAGCTTCAGTTACTGTGATGACAACGCCATGGACAACTTCTGTGCTTCATCCTGTCTGTGCAGCACCAGATTTCGGACGCAATTCGACTCGTCTTACGCTACCGACGACGAGGATGACGACGACGAAGACGATGATGACGATTAAGATGACAATTTCACGCCATGGAAACGCAGCACCTAGAAGCTTGTTCAGCCTTTCTCCGACGGTTGGCCCTCAGCACATCTAAACAGACACGGATCGATGTTCTTTCGAATTGCATGGACGGCGTTGAAGGTTTTTCTTTTATGTGGTTGGGAAGGGGAAGAAAGGGTTACGATGTCATCACCGCCTTTCTCGGTGGTGGCGTTTGTGGAGCAATAGTGAGCGTGGTCAAGAGCTCTAGTGATTTGATGAGAATTCGATCGCACCTGCAAAAATTGGGATTTGTTTCTGGGAATGCGCAGCCCGCTTCGAAAGGCTATTCACGGACGAATACAGAGAACCAATCTCGATTCTGTTGTGCTCCATCGTCTTCCGGTGTGTACCGATCACTCCTCATTCCATGCATCAGTCAGACCAAGTCCGAACTATCTCGCTCATATCTCCCATCACTTGGCGAACGTCCGCGCTTTGTCCAAGTCTAGACCGGCGTGCTGACCACTGTCAAATCTCACACTATAGTATAGTGGCATGGCCCGATCGGCCACGTGTGAGAAGACCAGCTAGGCCACGAGCAGTCTTTGCGCTTTGTAAATGGCCAGTGGCCTCTGCCTGCATTTCATTGCCGCCACATTGACCATCTTCCAGTTGAATAGGACACTAGATGCCGTGTGCGAAAACTTGATCCGCACTATTGGATCCATTTGAACCTCCACCCCCGCCGCTGCCTCGATCAGCCTTCTATTCATTCCAGGACCCGTTGAATGCTAATCTCAATAGGCACGCCAAACCCATACTCTTTCCCACCGACCCGATTCTTCTTCTTCCCTACCGCCTCGACTTTCTCGACCGCTGGATTCAACACCGCTGGTGCTGTCATGACGTCCTCCTTCGGCGCTGTCAGGACGAGCTCGACGCCTTGTTCCATGCCTTTCTTTCCCAGTCCTCCGGCCCACTTCGCGCTGAGTTGCAATCTCGGCGGCGTCGTCGTGACGCGCCCAGCCGGGTAGATGTCGCCTACCAGCAGAGCGAGCGTGCCGAGATAGTTAGACCAAAACACCTCTTGCGGCGTCAACAGGGCCCGTAACCGAGTTTGCATCGAGTCGTGAGGTGGAGGGACCTCGCCGTGCCATCGCTCGCAGAGCGTGAGAGCTAGCAGGGCGCGGTCACTGTGCGATATGCCGTGTGCCGAGGCTAGAAGTCCAGTGATCGGGGCGTACAGAGCGGCGAGTGATCTGCTTTCTTTCGGCAGCGAGGAGTGCACATACATCATGTCGGCGAGAGCACGCACGAGCGATGGAGTAAACGACGCCGGCGTCGACCGGTCCAGGTGATTCTTGCCCGGTAGCCCTGACCAGAGGATCTCTGCGATTTCTGCGGCCGAGTCTGGGCCGTATTGGGCCGTTGCGGCGCACAGGGGGTTCGTGGCCCTCGTACTGATGTCAAATGTGTCGAAGAGGAATCCTTCTCGGACCCCCCCCTGACAGAACCTGATTTCTTGAATCACGGGCAAGGCATCCACCAGCACATTGACCAGGAAGGCCACAGCCGGAACTTGTGCCGCTCTTCGCTTGGAGATGCGAAATACCGACTCCTCAGCGGCAACAGCCTGAATGTTTGCCGTCTGCTGGAATTCTTTTTTGTTGACATGGAAGCCATTGATGATCGGGATCGGGTATGGGCGAATCCGGTGCTGGCTCATGAGCAGATAGCCCCAGCCCCGAAAGCCCCCGCCTGACAGGTACAGAGTAAGACCACCGTGGAGGGATTTGTATAGCAAGCTTTCGGGAAGATCCAAGTCTTGGTATGCTTGCGAGAATTGCTCCTTCATGGTCTTCTCGAGCTCGGAACGTGCCGAGTCGGCATTCTTCTGCAAGGATATCTCCGACAATTGTCGTGTCAGAGCCGCGGCTCCATAGGGGAAACTGAAAGATCCCTTGGGACTCGTCTGAACCTTGCCATCTTGGGCCACCATCCAGGTGATTTGCGTACTTCCACCTTTTTCATCCCTCCAGTGAGCATCAGAAATTGCGGGGGGGACAGATCGAACGTACCTCCCAAGTCCATCACCAGCCCGTCCACACTCGGAAAACTGCTCGCGACCCCCATCGCCCCGATCTTCCCCTCCGCTTCCTTGGGCAACATGTCGACTTCCCATCCGGTGGCATCCTTGATTTGCTTCCTGTAGTCCACCGAGTTGACCGCGTTTCTCGTGGCCTCCGTCGCCAGGATTCGGACGTTGGTCTCAGGTACCCCAAAGTCGGCACAAGTCGTTTTGAACTTGCGAAGCGCGGTGATCACGCTGTTGATGACGTCCTGCGGAATAGGCCCCTTTTGGCCGGTCGTGTATTGTGCATCGTACAGCGAGATTCCTTCGCGATCCTGGAAGACTGTGGGCAGTGAGCGGGCGGTTGAAGGAGACAAGTCTGTGATGGAAAAGCGGATTCCATTGCTGAGTGGAAGTCAGGTCATTTGGCACAGTCGGTGATGCTTCTTTGACGGCGGCGACACGGGAACGAATCTTACCTGCCCATATCAACCAAGCCGTAGAGAAAGCTGGGTGGGATTCGTAGCATGGTGGCAGCTACGGCAGAAGGAGATGACGTCGTTCACATGGGCGGAAATGATAGTAATTTTGGGTTGATGTACCCAACTCAATGAGCCGCAAAATGAAACTCGGTAGATTTTCAGACCAAGATTGCCGATGTCACTGACGAATGAAAACTCAAGATGCACAGCTGGGCCAAGCGGTCATAAATTTGTGGCTGTCCTCTCTTTTACAAGTATTCTTTGTCCCGAGCCATCCAGACCGACGTGCTTCCTTTATCCTGATAGCTATCCCTGGCAGTCTCTACTCCGTGATTCAATGATCGTGGGAACTGCTATCCCAGCGATTTGCCGCCAAATGCTGGTCCACTATTTCTGTCATGTCCCGTGTGCCTCGCCGAAGACAAGCAGTGCCTTCAGCCGTCGTCCTGCATTCAACAAAGTATCAACACAAGAAGCCAAACCGCGGGAAACCGTATCACCATTTTATCCTTGAAAGTAACCAATATTGGGCATGTCTGCGACCCTCGTCGTGATCGCGCGGATCAACCCATTCACGAAATATCGTGCTCATCTTCCGAGTGAAAAGCATCGCCAAACGCGGTATCCTCGATGTCATCCAGATTGAGGTCATCGTTGTCATCACCCTGACCATAACTGGCGAGCGCGTCTCCAGCCGTGTCAAACTCGCCACTCATGTCGAAGTCAGCCGCGTCAATGCCCGTATCATCGGCAGAGTGCGCTTGGATGTCGTCATTCGGAATGTGCTTTGGCGCCGAATCCTCTGCTACGGCACTTTCTGGCGCTTGGGAAGGGACGTCTCGGTGCGCGGTGGGAGTCTCTCCTGGGGTCTGCACATCCACATGTCCTGTTTCTTCAGTGGTCGGACCAGCAGGTTCGTCGATCATGACCCAGTCGTTACCATCCTGGTTCGTGTCGTCTCCGAGACCATCCATGTTTACATCCACTCCTATATCATCGAGCTGCGGCAGATCCATGGCCCCTTGAGCAGGAGTTTCTTCCGCCAATATTGGCCGCTGCTCGTTGGCCGCCGCTTCGTTCTGTTCATGCGGCTCGGCAGGGACACGGGGCGGTGGTTCCGTGTCGGCTCCACGAACAGATTCTCGTGCAGAGGTCGTCGAGTCGGGTTGCTCTCCTCCTGGCTGTGGCTGAACCGCGCTCGTCGAGGCCGGCGCCTGCTGAACGCTTCCATTCTCCATCGGGGGGGGGGCAGCGGTGCTCTTGACAGGCGACTTCAGTGCCGCATTACCATTCGTCAGACTCGGGTTCGAGAATCTATCCTCCAGGCCGCCCTTGGCGACGCATGTCACCGTGGTGTATCGCTCGACTTTCTTGCCCAGGGAAGATTCCACCTCGGCAACAATCTCATCGACCACTTCCCGGGGTTTGGTGTCAGAGCTCCCCTCAATCATCCCGTTTGACATGCTGCGTCTCTCGGTGAAGTTTGGGGCGAGCCGTAATTTCTTCTCGGCCGCGTTCAAAGTTGTCGTTTGATGCAGCTTCTCCATTCTCCGCGCATGCCGTTGCTTCATTCTCTCGAGTTCAGCTTGCATATCAGCCAACTTTTGAGATGCGCGTTTAGCAAACTCTTCAGCCTTGCCCGGGTCCATCTTGCCCACTCTCGGCGGGGGCCCATCGCCCGCTGAATCTGTAGCCGAGGTTGGAGCGTCGAAAAAATCTTTGGTGAGTTCTTCCAGTGGCCCCTTTCGTCCGAGACCAAGATCACTCGGGATAATGTGCAAAGTCGGATAGGGCGACTCCAGAATCTCCTCCATCCATTCGTGATGCTGCTCGTAGCGCATGCGACTGATATCTCGAGGAGTCATAAAATCCAAGATGTCACCCCGCGAGACGTCCTCTTCTTCCTCCAATGTGGCGTCGTTCCCCATACTGGCTCCTCGTCGATGGCCTGCGCCCGGGGGGATCTGCCCTGGAACGCCAGGCCGGGCCATACTTTGGGGCGGATGAATTATCGGCCAGTTGGCCCGGTCCTGGAACATAAACTCCTTGCGCGCCAATGGACCTTGAGCCTGTATCATTCGACGTTGTTGGATCTGGTTGTTTATGTGAGGCATAATCGGAATCGTGGCCGCAGGAATCTGATCGCGAGGATTGGCTTTGGAATAGTGGATCAGCCATAAACTCGGGTCGGGATTCGGGAGTCCCATGTTTGGGTTTCCTGAAAGCAGGCGGAACCGTCTTCTGCTATGTATGGCTATGGCTTCCCCTTGCGCCCGATACCCGGATCGTTGGAGGAACATTTCGAGCATCTGTGCGGTCAGCCATCCCCTCCCTTTCTCAGGAAGCGTGAAACACATACATATCCGCGCACTTCAGACTTGAATATCTGTTCTGCGTCTGCCCAGATATAGCCGTCACTGGCAAAATTTGTGCCCAAGTACTCGAGAGGTTGCCAGGTGAGCATCAATGTCCCATCTGGAGGCGTCTCGAGGAACTGCCACTGCATGGGCTGCAGGTCGCGCACAATCTTTGGTGCCTCCAGGAGGTATCCCACGATGGTCTCGAGAGACGGATTACTCGTGATGGGGTATCGATACTTGGAAATTAGGTGCAAGTGAGGCAACTGTTCACGTCAGTCAAAGTCGGCGCGCAGCCAGAACCAAACTGACCAGCTGGGGCGGTATCCCCGCCGCCGGGTCTTTCAGGTTCTGCATCGCGTTCGCAATGATCAAGGCGCGATCTATTACTCGTTGGGACGATCTCGCTAATGAAGTGGTCAGTGAAAACCATCCCCTTGTAGATTCACTGGCATGGCGACGCGACCGAGGATGGGTCTTGGCGCTCTTTGTTTTTCCTGGTGTTCAACACCGCCAACAGAGTTACCCACCGTGCATCACCGCCAACAACCTCCTACTTACTCTATGAAGAGCTGAGCACCAGAGCATCATTTCGATACCGAAACTAGCTGACTTTAGAAGCGAATTCAGGATGAATTCGATGACCGAAGTTGCTCCATCGCACGACACAATCGATGACTTCCAGCTTGAGATCACCAGCCGGTCGAGAAAGGCCTCACCAACACGCAAATTCTAACGCTGCTTAACCGGCGAGTCTCCAGCTCAGCGTTAGAAGTCTGTCTCGTCGCCTACAGGCCTGGGGTGTCCGGCGTCATGCGAGTACTCAATTGGCGACGTACTGGCCGAGCACGTAAACTGGTTATACCATCACACACTCTTGGACGACAGCCGAATTGCCACCAGAATATACCATCAACATGGCCTACGAACAATCCATAATCAGGTCAAACAGATTCGCCTCCTCTTCGGTTGGAGACGCCGGAACAATGCCAGCGACGCTCGACAAAGCCAACAAGAGCAAACTCATCAACAAATTCACCGCTTGATCACCGCTGGACCTGGCCGTTCGTTTGGTCGAGGCTGGGCGGCATCATATCTCCGTCATGAAGGGTTCCGAGCAAGAAGAGATGACGTACAGCGTTCGATGAGAATCTTTGATCTTGCAGGAGTCCAATCTCGACTCCCTGGTCTAAGAAAACGGCGTCTCGATAATTACATGACGTCTGGTCTGGTTGCGCCAGTGTGAGTACTCTCTCCGGACGTGGGTTAGATCTTGCGTCCACCACCGTTTCGCATACCGAGACGGTCTGGCTACCGGGACGTGGACGTTGATGTCGACTACACCACTGTTGTCAGCCTTGCGGCGTGCTCGTCGATCTCGATGTCGCTGATGCTTTGGAGTATTTGCTCCATGGTTTGCACCACCGCCTTGTGGATCCGTGCCAATCCGCATGGTTGAAAGGGCGGCGTCGTGGTACGTCCGACATGGCATTCAGTTCGAGAGCAAAGATTGTGCTGATTGCCCGGTGGTCCGACCCGTGTTCCGTGTGGATAGCTGACAGGAGAGTTAGTCCACAGCCAGTTGCGGTGTGGTCAATGTCAGGTCGATCGCGGGACTCGCTCGAGTGGGATTCGAAGATCTTGATGCCCTGTGGTAACGGTGGACTGTCGTTGGATCTGATTCAGTCGATGGAGCCCCAACAAGTCATTCCTGCACCTGCCCCCTTTCATGGTTTTGCGGTGGAGTTGGGTCACTCCGATAGACAACCTTCAGGCGTGTAAAGACCGAGATAACCCATAGCACTGCCGTTGTGACCCATGGCACCTCCATGCTGACCCATGCCCCCGCCATGATTGACCCCAGCGAGATTGCGAATCCGATTTCCGACACTACTCAACGCTGTTCCAAAAACTATCTGCCAAGTCCGAAAGATCGTTTGCGCTGAAAACGACGTCATGTTCTGGAGGTACAGGAGCCCGGAGAAGGATACTCTGAAATTCCAGGATCAGGGGCCCCCAGCAACTCCATATGGCGCCGAAGTACCTGGCCGAGCAATGACGAAGGGTTGAACAGCGGACCTGGTTGGCGGAGTAGTTTGATTTTGCGTGATTATGATCTCTTGCATTTTTGTCGCAACTAGGGAATTCGGATTCGGATGCGCTCTCGTTGCCGGCTTATTTGCAGGTAATGGGGCAGGGCACCACTTCTCGACAATGAGCCTCTTCCGTGCCAGGATTGTCGAGATAATGACGACAATCTTGACCTCTCCTTGGGATTTTCTAGCCACCATGCTGCGTCATTTCTCAGACGAGCAAGTGACTTGGAGAGCCCGGACTCAAAAACGATAGTGGGCCAATCATCGCGTTTCGTTCGAGACTTGGGTTTGTATGCGGCATCAGGCTCCTTGGAGGAACCAGGGCAATCCTTTCTTCCGGCACCTGTACCAATAAACTCTCTATCCGGGAGGCCCATTCTGCAAAATTGACGGACGAGATCCATGCCTAGGTTCACGAAGGGGATTTCGTGTTCCATCGAGGGCATGAGCTTGATGATCAAGGTATCGCAATCCACGTAATGGCTCATCCGAGTGTCTTTCCCAATGCTGCTGCGCTGAGAGTCTATCTGAGCAAGACGACCTTTGGTGACACCCCGGAAAACGAGGTATTGCTGATTCGTGCAACCGGCCAGTAGCTTAGCGGACTGTGACTGGACATGCTCTCGCAGGTCTTTGATACCCATGTAGACATGGACATGGACGTCTTCCAGCCCTGCCAGAGGCGACGTGTCAGGGGAAGTGTCGTGACTGACATGGTGTCTGTGGGTTCACTCGTACTTGAAGATGATCTTGACATGGTCGTATCCGGACACGAGTCATCGAAAAGCGTAGCCATGTCGACGTTCGAATGGAGAGAACGAGCCGGAATGTGTGGTGTCGAAAGAGGGGAGAATGTTGTCTGAAGAATTCGACATGGTCTGAGGCGAGAAGATGGTTTGAGGATCCATGGCTGGATTTCTGAGAGGGAAATTAAATGCCATTGCTCCGTGTCACTCAAGGTAAAAGCTGTGAAGGCTACAGCGTGTGTTTCGATCTTTTGCCTGTGGGGGTTTTGCCCAGACATCATACGTGTGGTAATAACATGCCAGTAGCAAGGCTGGGCACAAAGATTTACGAACCATTACATATAAAAGACAGACTAGATACATTCATTACAATACAACTAGTTAGTACAACCATGGCATTCAGGTATACCACGGGTCATCCGTCGCAATGGCAGAATTGGAACTGGTGAACAGCGTTGACAGCGGGATGAAAGCATCCCTAAATATGCGAGGAAAGTCTCGTCAAAACCATAGAGTGTTGAGGACACCTTGCATGAGTGCCTGAGAATTTGGTAACACACGGCGAAAAGAGCCTAAAGCTCCTCTTGAATGTTGTACACAAACATGTCCTCATCCAGTCCAACGCCTTGAGCAAAGTACTCATGCTCACCATTCGACGTGCTTCGACATCCCATCACAGATTGCTGGTGACATTGGAGAACTCGCCCTGTTCCAGTTTCGTCTTCCAGAAGATCGGATTCGTATCGAAGAAACCATGCTTGACCCAACCATCCTCCTTGACGTGGTAGAGGTTGATGAAGCCACCAGAATATGCGTCTCGGTGGGTGGCGGCCAAGATACTTCTGCGCCCCAGCTCGAGAGCCTCGTCATCCTCCAAATCGTACGAATATTGAGCATCGAGAACACCATAGGCAAACGTCTGACCAGATCCGACACAAAACAAGTTTCCCGACAGACGGGTCCCGTCAGAGTCGATGTAGTAGAGCGCCGGTCCTTCCTCCGGTGTGACTCCGGTGATCATGGTGCCCATCGACAATCCCATGCCTTTGTAGGAATATACTAAATTCGCCAGGATCTTGGAGGCCGCGGCCACGGAGATTCGACGCTTCTGCCGGAGTTCGTGTAGGCGGCATTGTATTCCAAGATAAGCGAGCCAGTATTGACAGTCCTGGAGTAAAATCAGCGAGTCTCCAGCCGCACGAGGATGAATGCTGACTCACCGCAGCGCCGCCAGCCATTGTCCCCAGCAACATGGGATTAATCTCAATCACTTTCTTCACCGTCTGAGACGCTATCCAGCTGCCCGCCGTCGCCCTGGAATCCGTCGCGACGATGATGCCTCCTTTGAACCGGAATGCGAGCGTGGTGGTGCCGTGCGCGATCTTGATGGGGCAATTAGGATTGGAGTAGTCGTCTGTCGCCGCTCGCAGGAATGCTGACGGCCGTGGAATGGGAGGTAAAGCAAACTTGAGGGAGAGAGGGGGTAAGGAATCAGTGTATTCATGCTGCTCTTCGGAGGTAAACCCGTCGTTCGCGAATGGAGATTGGGTGTATTGTGCAACCAGCGTGTCCATGGTGGCTGTCGGAGAGAGTCAAGAAGTAATGGCACAGGATGAAGGCGAATGCAAAAAGAGAGAGAAGGGGTGATAGTACAGCTTGATGGAATTATTGCTGAAAGACAAATGCTCCAGGGCTGTGACGCGCGCGCAGCTGCCTTGAATTCCGGAAGGACGATCACGTGACAACCCCAGTTGGCTAGCAAATCTGAAGCGACATTGGCAGCTGGTTCTGGAGCAAGTTGACCCACGACTTGCTTTGTAGAGGAAATATCTTTCTCACAGAGAAGCATGCTCCTCTACTCCTGAGGTTATTTTATGACTTTACGGTCTGATCTATTGCTGCCCACCTATTTCTGAAAGAAATTCAAAGCCTGGCTCTAAAATATTCTGACGCGATTGGAACGCGGTATTGATGACGCCGACGACAGACATGAAACAGGATCTTGAAGGAAGTCATGGCCGTCTCAGCTCGCCAACAAGTTTAAATGCGAGCGCTCTCAGAGCAGACCGAGTGCTGTAGCCTCTAACAGGAGAAAGAGGCAGCACATTCGCGGACATGAGATTTAAGATCAGATGGCGCAGAAGAGTGAAAGTCCATAACTGACAGAAGTAATGGGGTCCGGATCAATTGTGGGCTGAAAAGCTGCTGTCCAAGAGATGAACCAAGGCATTTGCAGCATATGTCTCTTACATCATGCCAGTGACATGAGTACGCCCATAGGAACAACAGCGTTGGCCATTGCTATCTTCCTGTTTGGCTCGGCTCTCACATCTTACGACGCTAGCGCTGGGAGTGGGTCAAGGTCTCTTCGTGTTGAGCGACAACGTCGCTGCTGATATGCTAAGTATCCTTTCAACCTATGTGATTTGTATGGACCGCAGTCCCCTTCCTTCGACGCGGACAAAGCGTCGGGCAGACTTGACGCTGCCGTCCTCGTAACGGCTGAAGGCAGACACGCGCCAAAAGTTGCCGCTTGCTGGCAGGGTGGTGGCGGAGCAACGGGATTGGCCGACCCGTTTTCAGCGCAGCCTCAGCTCCTCATACCTCGTATAAGCATTCCCTCCAGGTTGTGACATCTATTAGCTTCTGGGTATCTGCAGGGGCTGTAGCCTGGCTTTCGAACCGTCCAATGAGCAGCCAATAACGGAAAGTGCCAGGGCTGGGCTGTGAGACCACTGTAGCCGACGCCTTGCTCTCCCTTTCTTTGGTCCCGTTGCTCAGCATTTCAACCGGTTTGCTATCATGGCATCACGCCTGGTCGCCAACTAGTGCTGTCGCCTGATGAGGCTGTGAAGAACTGTGAGTGAATACCTCCCATCGCTGCAGAACGTGGCATAGCGTCCTTGAGCTCGTTGTCGCGACGAGTCGTTCTCAGCACTTGTATGCCATCCTCCTTTCACGCCCTGGTTAAACGGGATAATGCTACTTTCTGTTGTGTCTATCCACATCTAGTTTCTCAAGGTAGAGCGGCAGCTGCGCATGGCAGCTGGCCAAAGCACCTCAGACCGGCTTCTTTCCTTTTCAGAATGGGTGGACCATCGCCTTGGGGTCGGGATGGATTTCAGAGGGAACCGATGGAGTCGCCCTCCAGAAAATGATGAAATCTACGACCTCCACGACATGAACAAATTCCAGAATCAAATCCCGCCGATTGACGATCAGCAGACTCGCTTGTCACTCATCAGGCCCCTGCAGCATGAGAGCACCACGGAATCATACCACGATGGCGTCGATGCCCATCGAGAAAACCTTTTGACAACGCTCCTCTGGCCGACCGTCGTGATTTGCATTCCAATATCAATCCTGTCTGCGGCCTTGCTGGCGCTCGTCTTCGCCTACGAAATCACTCCGAAAGGCAATTTGTTTCAGCCCTCGTTGTCCCCTGAAGAGTACAAGAGACAGTCGTACATCCTGGTCAACTTCCCAGCCAGTACGTTTTTCCTCTTCTCTGCTCCCCAGCCCAATCTCGAGATCCCCGTCGTGGAGGTCCGCTAACCCATCCCAGCACGGTTGGTCTTCGTGGCCAGCTTTCTTTCCACTCTCGCTCCGATTCTCGGGTCCTTCATCATGTCACTGTACGCCCTCTTAGCGTCGCGCGATCTGAGAGACGCTTCGAGGCAGTCTCGCTTCGAACAACTACCCACGCCTTTCCAGATGAGCCTGTTGATTGGGAGCTTAGTGGCATCACTGGAACAGCTGAGGGCGTACTATTCTTACCTCTTATCACGAAAACGCCGAACCCGCATTCCGGCCGTGGTCCACCGGGCCGCGCTGATGCTCACCTCCAGCATCATCATGGCCAGCGGTGTCTTCGTTGCCGACACTGTCCTGCACTATTCGACTCAGACCGTTGACTTTGAGCAGATCACGGTGCCGTCCACGCTGAGCGGGCAATTTGGACGGGGCATCTCCGAAACCTGCCTCACCTTCAACCGGACCGCTCTCTACGGCTGGCCTTGTTCGGTCGAGATCGGCTGGACCGATCCGAACTATTTCTTCGAGCAAAACGAAGATGATCGATTGTTGCATAATACCTCAACACTGTCCGAAATTCGTGTGGCTGACGTTGAACAAGTCTCGTCGGCCGGTGTCGCGTACCTACTACCCCAGCCCCAGACGCTTTCGGCGGGATCGGATTTTCGTGCCACCACCATCGGCGTTTCTACCCACTGCCAGTTTGTCAGTCCTGCCAGTTGTGGAATGGACGTCTGGGGGCCCATTGAGATCTATACCAACTTCTCCTGCACCGACATGTTTCATGGAACGCTCGGCAAGACGCCCAACATCAGCGAGGCTGACGGGTATCGGGCGCCCGACCCATATCGGTCCTACCTCATGTACAAGCCGGCTTCCAACTTGATGTATTCGTTTTTCAGCGATCCGCATATGCAAACCATCTACAATACGGCCGGCTACAACGACACCGGCCAGTTGGACCCAAATATCATGCCGATCCCCGATTCCGGCCTGGTCAACCCGTTCTACATGGGACTGGCCGGAAGGATCGCCTCGGGCGGGTTTCAAGCAGACAGTGAGATGTTGGTCTCGAACGACACCTTCCACGGCAGCGGAGACAGTTATGTGGATTTCCTCGTCAACTGCGCCGTCTCATCCTACAATGTCTCTTATGACTGGGTGGAGGAAACAATGCAGAACATGTCGGTCATACCGACGGGAAATGGAAGTGTCCTGGAGATCTACCACGGCTCGCTCAGCTACACCAGCGTGAGCGGCGATGATTTTACCGTGCAGGACTTCATGATCCAGGCTGCCTTGGCCGGAACAACCACGGCCTCCTTCCTGCGCGCGTTTGGCGACCTCTACTCGACCAAAGTGCTTGCCAAAATAGGCGCATACACGACACCACGCATGGCCCTCCAGCAACAAGAGCGCCAACAAATGCTGTTGACCAAGGTGCCAAAGGCCGCCCTGGGCGGACTGATTGGGTCCAGTTTGATCTACACCGTTCTGGGGCTGGTCCTGCTGTATCGAGCACACAAAGCCGCTCGCGGCAAAGTTCGAGACATTGCTGCCCAGCTCAGCCTGGCCGGCTTATCTGTCGCCGCGTTCGGAGACCGAACGGCGGGCCCTTCGCAGAGCGGGGGGACGTCGAGGGACGATTTGGAACAGCTATCCAGAAAAGAAACGCGGCGGGTCGTCGTGGACGGGACGGCAAAAAGTGGCTTCGAGTTCCAGGTATGGGTCTGACAGTCGATAGCTTTGGGCGTTTATGACCTTGTCAAAGTGTCCGTGCTCGTGCCTCCTATAGCAGCCCAGTTTTTGATATTCAGCCACGTTTTGAATTCTGCCAGCGGCGAAATCCCGTCCGCTCTGGGCATTGCACTTCGGTTGCAGTTGCACAGCCAATCCCTGTTCTTGTCGAATCTCAAACGACTGTGTAGCGACGACCTTACCCCCCCAGACCAGTCGTTTTCAGCTGCTATCAGCCCTGAACCCTTGTGGGTTGCCTGAGAGGTTAGTCAAGGGCAACGGCAAGGCATGTGACAGCCCCCCAACCAGGTGTCTGTCTGGATGCCATGAACCTGGCGTCCCATTGGTCAAGGTCAATCGGAGACTTTTCAGTAGCGACCTCTCTTGGACTGCTCGCCTGAACCTGCAAGGGGTTGAAGGGGGCCAGCTGGAAGTCTTGCGGGCTTGATTTGACACCGTTGGAGGCTCACACACGGGCCTAGACCTAGGCATCTCTTGCATGTACGAGTGGCGCCTACATCGAATGAGCATGCCAAACCGCAAAAGACCTCGGGCGTTGATCCGCAACAGCAATGTGTGGCCAGTCTTCTGGGTATATATTCAGCAAGCAGCATGCCCAGCATCGTGTGAGGGAGCAGTCTGACCTTCTTCCATCCTCAGCTGGTAAATCTCCGTCAGCACAAAATGGTTCCCTCAAACTATCATCTGCTGGCTCTTGTTCTCGCGGGCTGTGCTTCGGCCATTTCAGCCCCTCCCTCCCTTGCTGGAGCTGCCGCTCACGCCGTTGGTTCCCTCATCATGATACAGTGTTTGTTTGGCCAGGCCGCAGTCGCCAGTTCACAGCAGACACCCCTGCTCGGAGATGCTGTCAAGAGTGCCGATCCAACCGTCACCGACAGCATCAAGTCGATCTTCAGCTCATTCAGTCAGCACGGCAGCAAGATCCCGTTTGGACGACCTGTCACCTATACGTGCTGTGGTGCGGGATGTTGTCAAGGTGAGTAGTGGATCCCGGCGCCGGACGGGCCCAATGCGTTCCCATACTCAATCACGTAGGTTGCTGCAACGGACACAATGCTCTTCCCCCATGGTTTGGCACCGAGACCGCTCTTGTGCACGGTTCGAAAACAGACGAACCCTTTGCGACGTCGACGTGCTGTGATCACACATGTTCCGATGGACTTTGCAGATTTGAGTCGCTCGTTCCAACACCGCAGCCTGACCAGGGAGGCCCAACGCAGGATCTCCGCGCCACCATAAGCACCAACTGCGGTCAGCCTGGCGGATGTCAACAGGAAATGACCATCATCTTCCCCGTGCCAACCGCCCCTGGTGGCATCCCCATCACGGAAGCGAAGCCAACGGCCGCGCCTCAGCGACCCAATGACTCTACCGACGTCACCGAGAAATATTATGCTCGCGACCTGGCTGGCCAAAACCAAGACTCGCTCCCGATTATCGTCGAGGACAGCCAGCAGGATCCTCTCACTCTCCTGGCGACACTCGACCTCGCTCTGACGGAGAACTACATTGCCTCCAGCGTCATCCATGCCCTCGGCCTCTCGAGCAAACTGACACCCATTCCGGCCAAATCTCAGCACCAAGTGGCGCTGGGTGTGGACGCCGTCCTCGTCAGGCCCAACTACCACATCACCATCAACCTGCTCGCCGGGTCAGAGAACCGTCGTTTCCCGGGAGTCGTCTTCAGCGTGTTTGACCCACCACACATCCACGACGACCCCGTCGAGCCGGACGTCTTGCTGGGCGTGAATTTCCTCCGTCAGGCACAGGCGCTAACGCTCGTGAAAGAGTACATAGGCAAAGGGGCCCTGGAGGGGCTCCCAGTCCTGGTGCCAGTGGTGGCTGCCGTGGAAAAGGATGACGCCGGCGAGGGCGATAAAATCAAGCATGGGGAGTTGTAACCGCGTCTGCACTCTGGATGTGTGACTTGGACTCTGACTGAAACTTTGCCACGTTCGTTTGGATGAGGCTTGGATTCAAGGTACCTTTGTGATGACCGATGGGTGCCATCCGGCTGGACCGGCTGTACTTGTTGGCGGAAAGCACTCTCTGCTTCTCCGGAGAGGGGGAATCTCTCGTATCTAATGTGGGATGTACGGACGGAAGCAGGAGGACACCAAAACTAATGCAAGATGATTCATCAATCAATCAATCTTCTATAAGGAATGGCCTTGACATTGCCGGGCCAGCCAGCGACTGACCTTCAAGGTCGTCTCATACCAAACATGACATCAGACTAACATGAATTAAAATGTGAAACAGACAGGATGTCAAAGATGATGGGAAAACCATTGATCTCAGGTCATGAGGAAGGCATCAACTGGACTCGAAGCCGGCCGAACGCTGGATGTGCAGTAAACTACACCAATGAAATTAAAAAGCAAAGGGAAAGCAAAATGAAAACCTCGATGCATTCAAACAGTCTTGGTCTTGATCTGGACTGTATAATCCAGAATCCAGTCCTCTTCCTCACTCTTCCCACCCTCTTCCCACACGGCCAGTCATGGCCGTATCCTGAATACAAAACGTAATGGTGTATGGCCAAAAGATGGCAAAAGCTCAACTTTATGTTTGTGCTCGTATGGGAATGCTATGGTTATTTTAATCCAACCCCAATCTCGAAACTGACTCCATAATTCACATTATTGACATTAGTCCATACTGCACAGCATCACAATTCGGGTTCTCCTAGCCCGGCCTACCTTGCCATACCTCTCTTCGAAGATCCGGGACATGGCGGCCATTTCCCGACCCAAATCATATATGAATGAGGATCAAGAGGGACTGGCCAGTCGGTCCACCTCGACGGCAATAATCCAAGGAAACAAAGACAAGAATGATATTGCAATGGTCGCACAATGACCGCACAATGACCGCACAATGACCGCATGACGCTTTAGCGCCAGCGCGCAGACAGTGAATCCTGATCTTGTGGAATGACGCCGCCCACTTTTCAGACCGGAGCTGAAGGGACTTGTCGCGAAAAATTCGCTGAAATAAAGCAATGAATCAATCAATGGGAACAAAAATAATCAGGTTGTTCAAATCTCCCTCATGCTCCCACGCACCGCTTTCCTCCCTATTTGCAGGAAGCTAGGCGGTCTCTGTTGCAGTGCCGCCGGCGGCTGATATCCGAAGCTCGCACCCCGCTCACCAACGGGTGGTGATGTAGTCGGATAAGGCATATGAGCCGTGCTCGGTGGGTACTCGGTCGCCTCGTACCGGGTGCTGACACTGGGCTCATACGAGCTTTGAAAGTGCGTTCTGTTGTATTCTGCAGGGCTGGGACTAGCAGCGCCTGCTGCGAATCGGTCCGTGTTGTGATCCGCCGCCACTGATAGCGGATTGGTGTGATACGTGGGTGCCGGACTGAGAGGGGAGGGCTGAGAGCCATCGTAGCCTGAACCATCGTAGCCTGAACCGTGGCCCAGCCTTTGTGCGCCCAGGTCGGAGTTGTAGGGATGCGTTGTGCCAACACCATTAAAGTTCTCTGCCGGCACGTTATGGCGGAGAGTCGGGGAGGACAGGGACACGGGAAGACCACTTGGGACCTGGCTGTATCCGCCTCTGGTCATTCTCTGTGGCTGGGAGCTCAGTCTTCCCATTTCCAGATCCCCATTGGGCTGATGCCCGGGTTCGCTCAGATCCTCGACTCTTCTCGTTTGCGCTGTATCCCAGCTTGGCATGGGAGGCAGACTGTCCTCGTCGATTTTCTTGTTGCTCGAGGTATCGAACGTGGCCCACTGGGGCGTGTTCGCCTGTTGGTACGCCATCGGCGCAGGTACAGGTTGGAAACCAGAATGAGGAGTCGGCGCAGGTACAGGTTGGTAACCAGAATAAGGAGTCGGCGGTACGTGGGTATATTCATCTCTGAACCTCGACGGGTGATCTTGGGCCCGGCGGCTCCCGGACGGACAACAGTCGCAGCATCTCAAGCATGAGCCGCAGCAAGAGGCGCCGCAGAAAAGGCAGCGAGCGATGCACCAGATAATCGAGAGGAGAATCAACGAGCCGATGACGATGCCGATTATGACGGGCCACCTGAACTGTGTCAGAGCAGGACTTTGTTGAGAGGAGTCTAGACGTACTTGCAATAAGCCTTGCTCATGCATTTGTCCCAGCTCGAAAAGGTGTCTTTTGCACTGCTGACGTCGCTGGCGAGGTCTCGCGGCGGAAGGCTGAAAGCCATGGGGTATGAAGATCAGATGAGGTCGGTGTGGGACTGTCAAGGTATCGCGGAGAGAGGGCAAACAAACAATTCAGACGTGGTCAAGGTCGGTCTGTCTCATGCAATCATGGCAGGAGTGTCGTAATACTGGAGTTGGACGAGTGACAAAGGTCGTGGCCGACCAGCGGACGGTGCGAAACGAATGGAAGAGATCGATGCTCGACGCGGATGAAAGACCGTTAGATGGGGACAGCCGTGAGGAAGGACGAGCACGAAGAAAAAGAACGGTGTGTAGCAAAGGAGGCTGAGCTGGTTGCCCTCCATCGCGCAGCGCGGCGCAATTTTGGGTGGTATCCCTGATCTTCACTGACGCGGGGAGGCGAAGTCAGGGCTGAAACACCGGCTCGATTTGCTTAACCCTTGCACCAGACAGGGAAGGGCACCCGAGGGAAATACTTCAAATGGCGCTTGCTATACCACAGCTGCCACCGTTATACCTGGAGGATTTGGACTGCTTCTGCCGTAATAATAAGCCACGGAGCGTGGACAATCCATTTTAGTTGATGGGCGAAACAAACACTATTCGATCCATTACTCCGCTCATGATGCTCTCTTCGGTTTCCACGAGCTCGTCTGATTCCATATCGTTGAGAAATCCGTGTTTCGTATCATACAGAGCTGGCGCGAGGCCAACCCGCGCTGGAATAAACAAACCCCACAATCCATCATATGCAACTTTATCAGGGGAGTGGACAGAGCCCAGACCCAATATCAGAGGAGTGGACAGAGCCCAGACCCAATATCAGAGGAGTGGACAGAGCCCAGACCCAATGCCATCAGAGGAGTGGACAGAGCCCAGACCCAATACCATCAGAGGAGTGGACAGAGCCCAGACCCGATACGCAACCTATTGTTTCGCAGGAGGCGCTCCTTGAGGGGGTTCGTATACATTGTCGCCTCCCCGGTAGACGTTTTGCGGTGGGTGCATCTCCACGTCCGTCTGGCGGCCACCAAAGTATCCCTGGTTTTGGCCGTAGTATCCGCCTGCGGTCTGGTTATAAGTCGGGGGAGTTTGATATTGTTGCTGAGTCGCGTAGTTGGGATTATAGGCTGGGGCAGGTCCCCACGGTGGCCTGCCAGCCCAGCCGGTGCCGTAGAGTGGCTGTTGGCCGGCCGCCCGCCGGCGACGGGCACTGAGGCAGCTGGAATAGGGATCAGCTTCAGCACGGTGAGAGCGCACGACCGGAAGGGTGAACGTACCTGCAAAGAAAGAACAGCAAGAGGGCGGCAAATATGATGAGCCCGAGCATCAACCATCGACCCCATCGGTTCCATGCCGAGTTACAGCGATAGGGATTTCCAAATGAATCGTAGCATCTGGCCATCATGAAACGAAGTCAGTTGATCGCGACGATACAAAGAGAATTGTCTCGGCAGCTTTGCAAGCCACAAGTTGTGGGTGCTTGCTTACACGTTGTAATACTGCCTCGCCACGAGGGTGTTCATTGTGGTGTTGTCGTCACCTATTTATCTCACTCTTGCAGTCAGGTGAACGACGAAGGCGTGAGGTGGACTGTGCAGGCTGTTATGGCCTTTGATGACGCAGCAAGACGTGGCTGCCAAGGAAGTGGGCCGAGTGTCGGGGATGAGGCTGGGTGTATTATGCAATCAGGCCAGGGTGGTATGGTGGAGCGAGGGTCAGAATATTGCTGCAATGGCGAATGAAAGAGTAGAATGGACGGTGGGAAGGTCGGGAGGAAGAATGAATAAGTGAGGATAATTTTATGGGGCTCGAGCACCAAAGCGCATGCAGCGACACGGCAGAGGCCGGATTCGAGGTGGCTGTGCAAGACTTCCTGTCCGCGGGAATACACTGGTTGTTATTCCCTCAATACCGATAACATCGTATGCAGTTCAATACTTTGAGTCCAAGATCGTCGCTCTGGCCAAGTGTAAGTACTGTAACATCGACAATCTTTTCGATTGCCGGATCAAGGCTCTTTCTGACTGAAGCCCTGCCATGATGATGCTTTCTGGCCTGTGCGAAAATCCGTCGGTGATCACGACGAGGCTATGCTCTTGGCCGCGTCCCCTTGGCACCGGTGCCCCATCTGCTGACCGTCCATGTGCCCGTCCCTGTGGACAAGAAATAGCATGTCATCATTTATCACGGCAACTCTCAGCCCCCCTGACCCCGGTAATGCTAGTCCTCCACGGTGCCGGCCGATCATCGCTGCCCCCGCCTGTCGTTCTCGTCCCGCTTCTGGAATAGTGGCATATCAGTTGGAATGCAAGACGGTAGATGGGACAGAGCAAAGATGTCAGCGGTCATTTTCCAGACCGAGCCACAAGCCATTGCAGCACCGCGTCGAGATTCGTCTCCTCCTTCGCGCTCACGCCGTAGCAGCTGATTTCGCGGTGGACAATCTTTTTCAAGTCAAGGGCCTCAATCAGCTCGTCCACTGACATCTTCCCGCGCAGGTCCGACTTGTTGCCCAGTACGAGGAGCGGAATGGCGTCGAGCGAGGGTTTGCTGAGCAGTACATGCAGCTCCTCCTTGGCCACGGGGATCGCCTTTCGGTCTGCGGCGTCGACGACAAAGATAATCGCATTCACGTCTCGGCAATACCGCTCCCACATGGACCGGAAGCGAGCCTGGCCTCCCAGATCCCAGCATGTGATGGAGACGTGACCTTTTTTCACTTCTTTCTTCTGGAATGCCACGGTCGGCACAGAGTCGACCATAAACTCGTTCCCCTGGATGAACGTCAGTCAGCAACGCGAGACCGGTGTCGACCAGGTCCGAATCGTGTGCGCACCGCGAGAACTCGTACGAGACTGGTCTTGCCCGCGTTTTGAAGCCCAATGATAGCGACGTCCATTTCCATGGTCCAAAACATCCTCAGCAACCAGTCCCATAGCCAGGTGAAGAGGCCTGCCATGGCGCCTCGCCCGCGCCTGTGCCGATTGAACTCTGCACTTTGGACTGTGATCAACGTGATCGTCTCGGTGTCGACTGCGCCGCGATCCTCGTCGAAATCCGATACCCTGGCTTCGGCATCACGCGGGTTATGAAGCTGTTGGTCAGAGCCGTGAAACGCGTGTCTTGGGTGTAGATAGACACTGCCGAGAACGGCTATCGATAAATTGCCGGAGCCTAACCTGCGACAGTTAGCGGAGAACCCGTTCACCCTGACCGAGAAGACATTTGCTCCTTATTCTTACCTACAATATCAAGATTCATTACTCTCGTGTTGAGGCGTTAGCACAACTTGGCAGAACGAGACAACCTGCATTCCACTTCGTGGTTGAAAGAGAATCACGCGACCCGCACATGAAAGGCCACCCGGGTAAACCGCGGAACCTCACCCCTGATACATGCAAGCCAGATCTGGAATTGGCTACGCCGGCCTTGAAGATACTCAAGCATAGCTACACCCCTGATCTCTGAGTAATGTATGTATCGACACCTTTTTCTTTGTACATACCCTTTTGTCTGGTGTTTGGGACCGCCAAGAGCTCATATCCAGCTTTGGGGAAATCATCAACTTGGACATCTCCGCTCTCCTCCTTCTGGGAGAGCTCCTGTCTACTTATATAGACTATTGGAATGAACTAACTACACACCATCTTAAATCTCAGACAATATCGACACGAAAGGAATCAAGGACGATCAACAGAGCAGTCACGTGACTCTCTGTCAGCCTTGACCATTTCAAGGAACGGGCTCTCGCTCCAAGGATGGCGGATGAAATGATTCTTAATTCGTACACCTGACCAGCCTCATTCACGGGAGCCGACTACACCACCGGTTCACTGATCAACTATGTTACCAGTGTCAGGTGTCAGATTGACCGCCAGAACCTTTAGCCACAATATATTTGGCCTACTACGAGAGGAGAGGAGCTGACATTTCTCTGATCCAAGACGTGCGTCTTTTATGAGCTGGAGCCGAGCACACGATGTCCCTATGCTAAAGGTGAGGTCAATGTCAAGCAAGCAGATTAATAGTGGCCTGGGCTGCCTCCAGCGGTACAGTTGCAGGTTCGGGAAGTCTAAAACTGTATCGTTGGTATCTGCATTTGGCATAATGAGACTGGAAATGGCCTGCCAGAAGCCGTGCTTACTTGCTTACCTGGCGTGGCTGCTTTTCGAATGTGCTCTGGGAACTAATTGTGTATGCTGGTGCGTTGTTGTCATATCGATGGAATCAGGCCAGAAGGAAAGTCTGTTTGATGCCATTTATGATTCAACATCCGTTGCTGTCAGACGCTTCCCAGCTTCCTCCCAAGCTTCCACCCCTTACGGATAGATCACCATCAGTTGCGACGGCTGAACATTACTGTTGAATGACTATCACTGATTCAATCTCAGGCCCATGGCCTGTCAGATAATTACTTGTTTGAGAAGTAACTCCTTTTACCCACTCAGGCAGCACCACTTGTGTCATCACGATCTGCACCGAGATGGCCTCAAATGCCCTTCTTGAGGACAGTCACAGAGAATGACCTGTGGGCGGATAAGTCAGATATCGGCTGCCTTTGAGGCCCAGTTGAAGAGTCACGGCCCTAATACCTTCGTCCTGGAGTCAATATAATTCTAGGCGCTGGCATCTCCACCAGGCCGTAGGATAATTCAATTTTCAGAGCATAGTCCGTCCCGCATCTCCTGTATCCCTAACCCTAACGGAGGGGACTACCCAACAGTGTTAGTGTTAGGGTTAGTCTAGTTCTATCCCCGGCTACTCTCGTAAGAGCTTCCTAGTTGGCGTGATCGGAGAGAAATGATAAAGTCTGGCCCAGGCAACAGCAAGGTTCCAGGTTTACGGAGTCTTTAGCCCGTTCTGCAACACCAAAATTCAACACCGCTCAAAGCAGGAATACTACTTAAATGACGCCGGGAGTTCTAATGATGTGCAAAGGCCGGTCTGCTTCCATTGTCTTTGAGAGGGGAGATACAAATGCCGACCGAGGTTGGAGTCCGACCAGTCAGAAGTGACCCCAACCGACGCTCCAAGTCACTGTCAATGAGTTCGGTTTGGAGATTTGGGGTCGGCGCTATCCTCTTTCAGCTACTAATTGTCCTCAATACCGGGTTCGGTCTCGGGTTCGGTGGAGGCTCCCCGAAATCGTACTCGCAAGGCGGCTTCTGAGGAAAGATACCGGTGGAACGGGGTCAAAGCCGTTGCCACGGCACGGGTAGCTGACACCGAGTTGCCAGCCTTTGGCCAAAGAGGCATGTTAGAGTTAAAAGCATTCTGTCCTCGGGTTCTCTCTATCGCCAGCAAATTGATGCATCCCTGTCAAGTCCAAGAGATGAAGGTCATCAGCGCTGATCTTTAGAGCGGTGGCATCCCCTAATCCTCATAGACGGACAAGAGTAGATCTAGACCCATCATACATCCATGGTAGTCACCTCCAGCCCAATCCACAGCATCTGCTCATTGGCTGAAATTTTGTGTTGCCGCGCCGCATCCTCTGATTCCCATTAAACCTTCTCGTGCAATCGACAACCCGCATGTTTCTGGACACCCAACTTTGAGCAGTCAAATAGCCTTGGTGATTGATTGATTTGGAGACCAATCCGTGCCGGGTGATGCTAGGTCACACTTTCGCATACATATCTCTGCATGATCGCCTTTCCCCCCACATCTGGGATAACGTCACCGAGACGCGCTTGAGTTCTCCTTGATTCCATCTTCATTAACACCCGCCCTGCGTTCATAAATTCTCGAGGTGGCCACGGCCGTTACCGCATCGTGGGCCATGAAGCGGTCGGGCTTCCACCATCCTTCCACGGTCCAAGTGCAGCCCCGACGTCGTGCCAGTCAAGCATGCGCCCAGTGCCGCGCCCGCAAGGTGCGCTGTGACTTTCTCGAGCGGTTCCCATGCTCGGGGTGCGTTACAGGAAACAGTGTTTGCAGACCAGCACAGCGCGTTCGGTAGGTGGCCGGATCATGCATGGAAAGGTCGAAGATTTCGCTGTAGATACTAATGTTGTGTCTCAGACGGCACGCCGGTACACCAGCACATCCAGCTCCGAGACTTCAGCAGTCATTACAAGACTCAGTTCAGAGGTCCCTGGCCGCAGATGGTTTCAGCGGGACGGGTATAGGAGACCACGGCCAGGTCCAGAGACCCAGTGAATTGGAGAGCAGGGCCAACAACCGGCATCAACAGGACCAACCGTATGTCCTCCAGGCAGATGATGTCTCGGACACGATCGTCGTTTACAATTCCTACCGGATCTCTGCGTCTCAACTAGCTGACGCCGGGCCTGAACGCGCGCTGACCGTGGACGACGACATCTGGGCACGGAACCTGCACACCATGACCAGCACCGAGGGCGGCTCCACGAATGCAACAATCAGCCCAGCGACGATGTCTTCACCCACGCAACATCCCTCTGGCCCTGTCCGGAAACGCGTGAGATTTGGCGATGAATCCCTGGCTCATTCCATCCTGCCGCATATGGATGGCCATGCCGAATTGTTGGTTATTCCGAGCAATCGGCGTGCTCCCCAAGTTGATCGCCAGACCCTTCGACTCCCAGCCACGCCCAAAGCGGCACGCCCTTGCGGCAAGGCGCCGTGGCTACTGGCCGATTGTCAAGCTCATCTCGACCTCCTCTGTCATCTCCCGGCCGACGACCAATATTACCTCTACAATATTAAGAAGGTGTTTCATTTTCCACAGCGTTCTTTCGCCGACCAGCTCCTCCGGATATTCTGCGAGTCGGTCTATCCCATCCTTCCTGTCGTCAGCAGGCGCCACGTGATGCACCGGTTCGAAGAGCTCTACAACCGCCAGCAAAGTTCCCCTCTCCTCTTTCACGCCATATTCTTCGTCGCCTGTCAATTTGCCGACGAGGCTTTAGTCCGAGATGCGGGCTTCGACACCGTGCAGGCAGCGAAAATATACTTTTTTCAACGTGCTAAACTTCTCTATTCATTCGACTGCGAGCCAGATCACCTGGTAGTTGTCCAAAGCTTGGTCCTGTTGAGTTATTGGTGGATGGACTATACGGAAGAGAAGGATATGAGATTTTGGTTGAGCTGTGCTGTCAACTTGGCTTTCACCATGGGCATGCATCGGACCATCACCAAATCGTTTGACATGTCGCCGAGTCGTCGGGCACTTTGGCGACGGATCTTCTGGACTCTGTTGGTGAGTGTCCCGACTAGGTCGTGGATTGAACGCGGGAGACTGACCGAGAACAGGCCCGTGAACACAACGTTGCTGTTGCGCTGGGTCAGCCATTTCTGATCCATTCGAGAGAATGTAATTTGCCGCCTTTGACAGAAGCAGATTTTGAGGACGCCAACGAGGAAGAGGAGAGGGATGACGAGGGCGAAGACGACGAGCGGGAAGACAGAGTGCAGGCAGAGAAGAAGCGAGGTCCCGCCGAGAATAATCGCTATGGGGATGGCCACGATGGGAGGAAGGACGCAGAGACTGATGATCGATATCTCCCTCCAGATCTCCCGTCATACTATCCCCAAGTGCTGTTGAAACACGTCGACCTGGCGGTTCGAGGTACGTGAAATTTCTGGGAATGGACGTCGCTGAAACATTGCCCATAGTTGAGAAGCTGTTGCTCTCCATGCGTGATGCAAAGGATCACCACGGCGTCGTCGAAGTGCTGCACAACATGGAGGATATTGTGTCGCGTGACAGTGTTTTCTTGCCCGTTTTGACCGAGGACGGCTTCTCAGCCGAGGATGAGTCGACGTGGACAAAGCACAATGTCTTTGTGGTCTTTCATCTCCTCAATCATGAGAGGATGGTCACTCTTTATCACCGACTGCATGAGAGAGCGCTGATTGGATGCCAGCGTGAGCGCGCGGAGCCTTTACAGAATGGTCAGGAAGCAGCCTCTGCCTCAGGGCCTTCTCTCGATGGCCCATCATCGTCCGAGCTGGGGGTGCAGTTGCAACAGGCTCGCACGGAGATCTATCAGTCGGCGGAGCGAGTGGTACGATTGATTGACAAGCTCAGCGCGGGGAGTTTGATCCAATACGCTCCTTCATTTGTGTACGTCCCAGCCTCGAGGACATCTCCTGTTTTCCCAACCAGCTGACCTGGGCATGGCCTTTTCAAGGAATACCACCACCTTCCACGCGCTTCTTTCCATTGCCGAAGAAATCGTCAATACCGGCGAGGCGACAACCGAGCATCAGTTTGCGAAGGAGAAATTCCACATGGGACTGAGAGGGGTAGGGCAATTGAGGAAGTTCTGGTCTGCAGCATCTTGGAGCTATGCTATGTATTCGAATCTTGCCGCGAATGATTTCCAGACTTTAAAACTGTCCGTTGAGACCGCCAAAAATGGTACGCCGTCATCCAGGCTTCAATCGAGGCTGCCGTCAAGGTTAGGCACTCCTGTGAGTATCAGCGACCTGTCTGGGCCGGGGATGCCAGTGGGCTTGGATATTTGGGACCCTCTCTTATATACGAACGACGCCGGCTCTGTCTTTGTCGAGCCGTACATGGGTTTGCAATGTATGGATCCGGAAGAAAGATGGCTGCTTTGATTCGAAGTCGGCGCGGCGGGTGGTCAACCAGCAGGACGACCAGCAGGGCGACCAGCACTCTGCTATTCACACCGTATCCGGGCTGTCAAAACATGGGTGGTGACCGGTTCAGCCAACATGGGCCAAGGGATTTGGTGGTGCCATCAATGTCTTTGGATGTTGATGTGACTGGACCGTGTTCGTGTATTATACGCACATATCCTCTTGTAAGGATCGAGTGTTATGAGGTGGATCGACACATCATGATTGAATTCATCATGTGCCAGGACGATTCTGACGATCTTCCTTGCACGGAGCTCAGTGGTCAAGCTGCCAACAATGACAGCGTAGATACCAGCCCAGTCAGAGGTCGGTATTAGCGGTGGCAACACAGTCTACGGGGCTATAGATCATACAGAATCAGAACTCCAATTTCACGGACGATGACGGCGATATCGACTTCTCGTGCTCCTTTGCATACAAACGGCGGGGGTCAATCAAGGAGATCTCAATCCAATTTGACTCCAATGCAATCGATGGTCTCGGAGAGAGGATGGTTGAGAGGTCGGCATTAGGGGAGGCTCTCCCTCAAGGGGGTGCCCGCAGCTGCATCGATGAGTGATCTCGGCACAATAATGCTTACCCGGACTATAGATCAGGCATATCTCAAGGAACAGTGACAATAGCCGAATTGTCCATCAATCAACCTATCGGCAAGAATTGTCCATTCCATCACTCTGGCCGGGATCCGAGGCAAGAAAGAGGGATTACATGACGCTGTCCGATGTTTCCCCAGATACGAGCAATTTGACTCCATCAGAAATTCTGGAGCCGAGTGGGGTAAGTAATCTGGGAAACCAGATCCTGCCACGCCAGATGCAAATGGTCACTGAGAAGTCCGCGGCAACAACCTGTCCGATATCGCGGGGTAAAGGCTGAGCCGACACCAGAAGAGCCCTTGTAAGCTGCCGCGGCAAAGGCCCTCGCGAACCCCCCCGCGCCAAACTCCTGAAGCGCCTTGCTAAACCTTGAAAGGTGTTGTTGGATGCCCAGGGCATCAACGATACAGAATATGTTGAGGCGGGTTCACGAAAAGTAGTGATGCAAAAGTGCGGGACACCCCAAGCCCGCCTTCAAAACACAGTTCGTTGTCGTTAGCATTTATTCTTGGTGGGTATCAGTTCTACCTATGTGAACAGCATATATTGACATCACTAGGAAAGGTGGAGCCTACTGTGTATCCCTCTTGAAACGAGAACGATGGCACAAATCTCATCCTCTTCGAAGACGATCCTCATCACTGGGATTAACGGGTACATTGCTTCGGTGACGGCGCTGCACCTCCTCCGGAAGGGCTACGCTGTGATTGGGACGTGTCGCTCTCGAGCCCGCGTTGAGGGCATGATCCGTGGCGCCTACAAGGAATTCTCTGACCGCATCACTCTGGTCGAAGTCACGGACATGACCGTACCAGGCGCATTTGATGAAGCTGTGAAAGGTGCGTGGATACTAAGTCAGCCAGTCTTTATTATACGCTTCTTCAATGTATATTTCTTCAATATCGTTCAATATGCGTTGTTGCTAACTCAATAAAGGGGTACACGGTATTTTTCATGCAGCGAGTCCAGTCAATTGGTCTCTCGTAGACCCCGAGAGTGTTATCGGTCCTGCTGTTAGCGGTGCCACTGGAATATTAGAATCAGCACAGGAGCATGCAGGTCCCCAGCTGAGCAGTTTTGTGTTCATTTCCTCTGGTGCCGCCATTATCGAACCAAAACAAGACCCAACCTACCATTTCACCGAGCATGATTGGAACAATTCCTCCGAGGCAGAAGTTCAAAGACTCGGCAACAAAGCGCCTGGTCGGCTGGTGTACAATGCGTCCAAGGCAGCTGCTGAGAAGGCAGTGTGGAAATTTCGGGACGAAAACAAAGTAAGGTGCCTGTGTGAATCGAATCACAGATCCGTCTCCTGACACACTCTTGCATATAGCCGCCCTTTGCCATAACTTCAGTCAATCCAGGCACACTGCTTGGCCCCACGCCCCAAGATTTTCCCAATGGTTTCCAACCCAACGTCAGCCTTGAATACATGTGGGGCATCTTTTCCGGCTCTTATTCCTCAATCCCGCCAAAGATCGGTAGCGGTTCGTATGCCGACGTGCGCGACATCGCTGACTTGCAAATATGGGCATTTGAGAACCCCAAGCTCAGTGCGGACGAGAGATATCTAGGAGTGAACGGGCCCGGTATTCCTCAAGCCGCTGCCGACATTCTACATGAAGTGTATCCGGAGCGTCGACATATCATGCCGAGAGGAACACCAGGCGACGGATACATGCCTGACCACAGCTGGTCGCCGGACTCGGTCTCAGTGTCTGGGGACAAGGCGCAAAAGGCGATGGGCAGATCTTGGATCCCATTCAAGCAAAGCGTCCTTGACACGGCAAAGTGGTTTGAACAATTCGTCTAAAGGTCTGGCGGTCTCACGTTGTGGTATGTGCTTCTAGCCGAACCAGATACCAGGATAATCATCATGCAGCCGCATCACCTGGTAGCTTTATGCTCAAGCATTGTCATACTGAGGTCCCCGATTTTGTGTATAGGCTCTCATCCGTATGACATTAACTTGTCTCAGGACGCATTGGACTGAGGCTTTGAATTTAGATTGTGATTTACTACGAGTCTGCCTTCGCTGGCTTCCTTCCTTCCACAACTTTGCCATCCACGATCACTGGTAGTGTCCAGCCTGCTGTGATCAGAGTCCCTGTCGTGTCGGCAAAGCTTTTTTCGTCCTCTGCAAGCCGTGCGTAGGTCGGACTATTAAGGAACGCCCACAGATCGTCGATCTTTGCCACGGTTAACTGGACCACTGCGTCGTACTCAAGACCCTTCGATTGGCTGTACACTTCCGAGGCGTCAATGTCATGAGCACCTTGAACGAGATTACGAGTGCTTGTCGGACAATGGTACTTGAGGACGTTAACGAGTCGTTAGCAGGATGCCCATGCCAGCTTTAATGCAGTTCCAAACCGCGGGGAAAGAGGGCAGGCAGTGAGTAAATAATCAAATAATCCCGTACCTGAGTATAGTTGATGATTCCATGTTCTATTAGCCCGTCCAAGGCAATATTTGCATGATCTGAGGCCCAATGTTCATGAAACTCCTCTTCCGAGATGTCCTTCTTCTTGCGAAAATATATCTGTACTAGCAACGGACCCTTGTAGTCGGAAGTGTACGCCATCAGATAATCTCTCTAGTCGTTATGACAATATGTATTCAAACAGTGAGGAGTGTATCTGGGGACCATGTATTGGCAGTCAGAAGTGATACTACAAGTTGTCCCTGACTTTGGCGGATACACGACTATAAAGGAGCAGGTCCTTCCCGAGCCGGAGCAAAGACCCAGGCTCATTGACGCCGACCTAGTGGCACGTTCCTTGACCTTACGGCAAAGCCGGGCCGACAGGAGATTAATCCGTACTCCAACAATAAATGAACCGATCGAGGAGTTTGGCTGGTATCCATCCCCGCAGACCCCGACTTGACAGTGGGGTACAAAAAGTAGTAGGCCGAGTTTTAATTAGACCCCACCAGAATTAGAGTAGGACCCTTTGCCACCCATATACGAGTCAGCAAATTGCAGAATGCTTGTACAGACACTACGACACGACCATAGCTGTACATCTGAGGACAATTAAATATGTACGGTCATATTCGAGGTCAAGAGACGTGATTTGTTCTTTGCACGAAACCAATAGAAATCAATGGGGTTGTTATGCCAAGCGGTCAGGACTTTGGGGTCCAAACTGGGTCTGCCATATTAAAGACCCGAGAAATTCGCGAGGTGTGCAATTACCGGAGGTGTGACATTCTAGTTTATAAATTCGCCGTCTTCTAAGCTTGTTCATGCTGCCTTTAACAGTCAGATATACTCTGAGCTGAATGCTTGGCCTTGTTGAAAGTCTATTGCCTGCTTTCAACAACTTTCCTGAATATTGCAGGTCGTGCTCGGCGATATGATTGATGGAAATGTGCACTGGCAACTATTACACTGAGCCCGGGTGTTGAATAGACAAGACACTACCATTCTTCCCAAAGACCGACAGGACGTTCACTGCGGTTTGCTGCTCGGATATGGGATTTCGGACCGGATCTGGCTTTCCGGTATGTCCGAAGTATAGACTGACTCCGGGTCACCTAATTATCCCACTGCCCTTTTTACGGACTGTCCCATTGGCGTCCTTCCCGAAGTTGGGAACTTTGGCTGGTCAAGCTTAAGAAGTGGGGTGCTTACCGCTAGTTGCCTCGCCAGCTCAATGTCATCCTGTGTCCATTGAGCGAATCTGCGGTATGATTATTCTCATGTTGTTCCCGCACCTTGTCTCAGATATATACTAGGTGCTCTCCTGGTTGCCGATTCGGTTCTTGGTCGATGGTCGCCGGTGAGAGGAATGATCCTGTCAGTTTCCACAAGGAGCATGATGACTCTATGTTTCAGGTCAACTGGTTGCCCAGGGAACAGTGTTTCAGCCTGTCGTATCTCGCTCCTCAATTCTGTGTATATAAAGACCTCTAGATTCCATCAATACAAGGGGACACTTGACGCCTGATTCACACAATCTGACAGATCCCTCCGAACGTGCAAATTGTCCAGACGTGTCAACTAGCAAGTTTCACAGAACGCCCGAGGTTTAAAGGGAAGGTATTGGACGAGATTCGACGGAATAATGCAAAATAAGCGGCAGCCGTAGCGAAAGATGTCGGTTCTATAAGCTGAAAGCATAGGTGTAGAGTTGGAGTGCTCTACGATTGTTAGCTGTGGCTGTTTAAACCGGTCGATAGCGATAAGCGGCCTGGCTGGCGGTTTAGCTAGCGGCCCAGGCCGTCCCGGCTTCTTCGCCCATTCGCGATCATGCATTTCTCTTCATGCCAGTCTGAAACCAATATCTGGACGGAAGGTCTCTGGACGAGTTCCTTTCATTGAAGCAGCCTCTCTCCTATGATGCCAATTTTGAACTAGCGCTAACCGAGTATGCCTTTCGCTCACGACGCTAATATGCACAGTAGATATTACATCTGACTACATAGCCACAACAGCCAGATCTTTCCTTGGTGCCAGACCCAAGCCTTGGTAACAACACGATGGCTACTAGCAGCACCGGAGGCCCTTCAGCACAGCGCCCAGTCGCGGAAAACTGGGGCACAGAAAGTCTCGAAGGGGCTGCCAAAGATGCAAAGCTCGCCGAGTCAAAGTAAGTGTGTGCCCGGGATGAACGGTCTTTGCCTCTACCTTTGATGACGGGCCTTCTGCATGGACTCATACCTCTAACAGGGCCATGGGCTTCTTCTTGATCCTGTGATGTCTTGCATTACTGAGTGGCCTTCACTTAGTGCGATGAGGTTCATCCCGTATGTGGGAGCTGCCTGCGCCATGGGACGACTTGCATCTATCCAGAGTTACACGCTCCATCGCAAACCTTACTTGCCAACGACACTTGAAGATTTGAAGTGCTGTCGAAACTCGCATTCATGCAGCTTTGATGATAAGTATTGCCGGGACAAAGAGGACAACAGCTCAGGTCTTTGGCGTGGGATCTTGGCTGGGCTCTTTACGCGGATAAGATCCTGCTTCGAAGCACAGAGAGGAAAATGTACGACGGCACAACTTGGAGTAGCATGCTTGATGTGATGCATCTTCCGTACTTCCACTTGCATTGTTTGGACTTCATGGTCACCCTGATTCTTGGCGGCCCCCAAAGCGCTGCAGTCTTACTGGCCACAGGCACGTGCTCCCCGATACATCCCCGCCGGGCACTTTGGACCTCCTCGCTATCAGAACGCCAGAGAGACGACACTGAGACCTGCATTGTCTCGAAATTGACCTTGCTGTGATGCGTCCGCGTACATCTCTTCTACCTGATTGATCAGAAATGAAGGACAACGAAATCCCGGCATGCGGGGCTTCCCAGCCACCCCTCGAGTGGCTGGGCATTCAACCGTCTCACCTATTTGACTCCCTCACTCTCATCTCCTTGAGAGGCCCACCCACTTCGTCAACTGACTCCTCTCAACTCTCCTCTTAGTTCCTTTTGCTTTGACCTTTTCGGAACTAACTGTCTGGGCCACGTCACCCGCTCATCGAGACCAAGTCGGTATAAACAGGAAACACCGCCAGGTTCCCGTTCAAGATCTGGGCTGCCTCTTGAATCGCGACACACTCCAACAAAGGAAGGAGAGAAGAACTCTTATTCTTCTCCAGCCATGCCCGTCATCGCATCTCCCTCACACCAGGCCTGGGTCCGCGTCCCAACGCCACGGCGCAAAACTCCCAAAGTCAGTCCGGCGGAGGCCTTCCGTGGTCCACTGTCGTACTTGAGCTGCCGACCGTTAGATCCCAAACCCATCATCAAGGCAATAAATCAGCCGTGGCCTATCTATGACGATGATCTGCCGCCGAGACCGGGCATCAGAAATAAAAAGTCAAGCAGAAGCGCCCATCGTGTTGTCTCTGCTCCACCGGTTGTCGAGGAAAATCGCTCTTCCAGCAACAGCGACGTCGAGCAGGATCAGGAAGAGGATCGGTATGGGGACGAGGAAGACCAGTACCAGGATCCAGAGGAAGCTTCCCCTCCATCACAGCTGGACCGACCACGTCGGTACGCGTCCAACTCCCGTGTCGAGACCAGCCACCACGCCAAAAGACCACCGCCGCATGCTGAATCCCATACCCGATCCCAACACCGACATTCCAGTGCACACTATCCTCCAAGTCAACCATCAACTTCCCAACCATCATGGCACCGCCCTCAAGCCAATCACTACCACCGCTCGAGCGCCGCAACGCCGGGCCGAAACCGGTGGCCAAATACTGGTCATAGCAGACCCATCTCGTCGGCGTGGTCTAGTGCCACACAACCGTTGGATCTCGGATGAGAAAGGACTGAGTATTGGCTATTGAGGAGACAGGGCCGGACTCGATCTATCCATCCCTCTATCAGTTAACACGGGTGAGATTGTTCTTCCTCGGATGCCTCGCTGAATTCGACGTTCCCTTTTATATGAGCAACCACTTTTTTTCTCGGCATTATTCGTTCTATATCATGGTCTCTATCTTTCTATCTGTAACTTGATATCGGCATGTGGAGAAGAATGTTTTCCACATACAGTCTCGATGCTCGTATATCATCCTGCTAGCAGTTATCGCCGTCACGTCATGAGTCATAAGACAGACCTGGTCTCTGTCAAAGTGTCGGCTTTGTCTTTACTTTTCTAATTTTTCCTCTCGTCTTCTCTCTCTCTTTGGCATGGTGCAATTTCGCTTCTTCCTGGGAATGTGGCCGTGGGCGGAGCATTTCCAGCACGTTCCTTCTCTCTCGCCTGTTCCGGTTCGTCCTCACTGCGAAGCTCACATGGTCCTAGCATCCGACGTCTTATTGCCTCTCGTTGGACATCGTTGCGAGGATATGAACTGTGCGTCGCAAATCGGCCATGTTCTCGGTACAACGAACCGGCCAAACTCATGGAAGGAAGATTCTGAGCGTGCTGAGCTGTGCCCCTGGACTCTCAGTTCTCAACTTCATGGCCAATAATGAACTCGACTCCCTTCATCCTAGAGGCGTCTCGGGCCTGCCTCCTTGGCGGCCTTTCTCTCCTCCATCCCACCACCGCCTGGCTTTATGTTTGTCGAACCGCCAGCAGCCATTCGACCCGAGCAATCGCTCAACGTCACAATCATTCAAGCTGCGCGTGAGCTCATCAAAGGCGCCGCCGTCTAGCTGGTCGTCGTCGTGCTGGGAGAAGAACGCCGCCTTCCATGTACGGCCTTCCGCTTTTTCCTTGCGCCGCATTTCTCGCTGTGCATTCTCGAGCTTCGACTTCTCCGCCAGCACCTTGGCCACGTCGCCGTTTCTTAACGATTCGATGACGGGCGCCCATGCCCGTCGCGACTCCCAAGGGTGCTGTTTGTGCAATGGCTCAATCGTCAACGGCGCCGGTGCGTTCTTCGGGTCCTCGACCTCGTAAGTCTCCAGTGTGTTGCCATCGGCATCCCGGATCGTGAAGCTATCGCTCCAGCTACCGCTGAGAACGAATATATCGCGCTTGTCGTCATCGTCGGTTTTATACACGGCCGCTTCGAACATGTTCCGTCCGGTTTGCCAGAACCGTTTCCCCGAGAATCGCATCTCGGCGGTGTAGCCGGAGGAACTGACAATCTTATAGGTCCCGTTGAGTTCTGGGTAGGGGACACCCGACATGACTCCTCGGGCCCAAACGTCAGGGAGAGGCAAAAGATACGTCTCGTCGTACTTGCCGACGGTGAGGAGGGCGTGGCCGGACTGTCGGATCAAGATCGATGCGCCGGAAAGGGCCGTCGATTGTGTCGAGTATGCTTCAGCCTGGGCGGTGTTAGCATCAGAAAGAGAAGTGCACAGGGCCCAAGGCCCGCTCGCGGTCAGGGAAGTGCTGACCCAGATTTTGTTCTCCTCATCCGAAAGATAGCACGCGGTCGTGGGAGGATGATGGCTAACTTGCTCGCTGATAATCTTGACCCGAGCTTTGCCTGCTGGGTCCTTGTATTCGCCAAAGAACAACTCGCCCAGAAAAGGGTTGAGCGGTTTCTTGAGACCGTCCTTGACCGCTCGACCAACATAATACTGCCGTTGGAGACTGGCGAGGTAGAATTTGAGGATCAAGAGCGTCCGGCGCTCTGGAAGGGTTTCTTGTGCTGCTGCTGCGAAGAGAGCTGGATGCTCCCCCCAGTAGGCAGGAAATTCGGCGAGAGACTGTGGAGCAAGAATGAATGGCGGTGCGGTGATATTGGAAAGGTCGCCTCGGACTGTTGCCAGAAACTGTGGCCGTGTGAGTGTCAAGGCCGGTGCCGCAAGGGAAAACCCCGAGGGAGAGGGGACTGACAGTGAGAAAGTCTCGAAGGGCTGATAGGTTGCCCAATCTGGCAACCATGGTGTCCTATGATGCTAGCTCTCCGGATACCGTGTGATGTCCGCTCGTCTGAATAGGACGTTGGGGTCATTGGATTTGGTGAAGATGGGAAAGAGGGAAGATGAGGGCGGAGCACCAGGAGGGAGGGAAGGGACCATAAAAGATGAGATCTTAAAACACGGATATGAGCGAAACAGGGTTTGCAGCACGGATATACCCAGCGGGGTCCCTTCGAGAGAGAGGGCCCAGGATGGTACGTTTCAAAATAGATGGGCAAAGGGTAATACCTGGCAGCGATAACGCGTCATGAAACACGGAGTCGAAATGTTGAGAAATGGCATGTGATTGAGAATGGCGCTCGCCGAGCATGTTGGAGGTGGCGAAAATCTTCAGGCAAGAGAATGATTCGATCTTGGAAAGAGACTGCGCCCTCGATCTCACGGATCTTCATCTATCCGTGTGGGAGGTGGGCGTTGAGGCGGTGTCGAGGTTGGACACTGGCTACAATAGCCAAATTGAACCTCTTGCTTGGCCCGGACACCGCCCTCGGCGAATCGGCCGTAAGCTGGCAGAGGCTGAGGCAGTCCTCCGGGCTTGGCCCGCCACCCTCAACCACAGAGAATACAAGAACCCAATGAGCGTTCGTGTATGCTGGCAGTTTGTCACCACTGCTCTTTGGACGTGTCCGTCATGGGTTGATGCGGATGATGACGTGGTGCCCCGCGAGGCCTTAGCGGGTCATTCAATGAACGGCGAGATAATGGCCACTCGCAGCTGGGATACATCATTTGCAGCATATGCGTTAGACTCCCAGGCTCCAGAGCCACGAGAGAGATCTTCCAGACATGTAAATGCCGAGACAAGTGTTTTCACTTACCAATTCAGCGCCATACTTCAAACCGACCCACCGACGTTCAAGAGCTCCAACCTTTATCTTTGAGGAACTCAGACCAGAGTTGAAGAGCATCGCACATCTTCATATGTTGGGTTCAACCCCCAGGATCGCACCAACCGTTCCTCATAACAACACCACAGATGTCTTCGGTCTCTTCTTTCAGCCGAGCTCTTTTGTCAAATGGTTGAGCATCAGCCAGGTCACTGCATGTGGGAGTCTGTCATTCCATCTTAAATGACGGCCGCTCCAAAGAGCTCCGCGAGTGAAGTGTTGTGGCGGTGCTCATACTGTAGCAGACTCCCAGCCACTAAGATCCTGCTCCTGCACGGTCATTCCCCTTCCGTGTTTGCCGGCCGATCATATTGGCAGACCAATGTGAAAAGACCCCCAGATTAATAGCCAAAACACCTGCTCTCTTGCCCCATTTCAAGATCGTCATTCGAACCGATGGCCCTCAGAACCGCCGTGCTGACGCCCTACGGCCGTGTGCGACTGAGATTCGCGAACCGTCCTGATTGGCCGAGGTGTGCAATCCCTGCCCGTCGAGACAGTTCCCAATGACAGCGAGCCATGCCTGGGCAATACGTCTGATTGAATTAATGGGCCGACTCCGCAAAGTCTCGAGCGCAAGTTGACGAGCAAGCGACAACAAAGTTCGTTCGGGTTGAACTCGGAAAACCGGTGAGGCAGATGAGCTGCAAGACAAAACGTAGTCAAGCACAGGTGACATGATGGCAGCGGTTGATTCGCCTTGCAATGAAAAGTTAGGTGGCAGTTGGTGCCAAGGCCCCCCAAAAAGGACTTTCCCTTGCACTTTTTGGCCGAACCTGACGTCGGATGGAAAGGACTTTTAGACCCTGCCAACCCACAGTCCAACAGACGCCTACCTACTTCCCCCCTGCGCCAATCTCCTCGCGCGTGCGTCAGCTGAACTTCTGTGCGTCTGCCCAAGATGCGGGCTGATCTTCGCTGCCCAATGGCGGGTTTCCATGGTCTTGGTTGTGCGTGCCTGGTTGGTTCCAACGACCGCTGGTTGCATCCTGGGGTCCCAGAAAGAGCCTCCAGTCAATCCGCTGTCGCATTACGCAGCGTGGCCGAGTGGGGTTAAATGGTCTGTCCAGCAAAGGACTCTTCGATGACACCTCCAGATATACCGCGGGCTTTCATTCTGCTTTCCACGTCGTCCTCGATCGACTCATAAAGTCAACTCACATCACATTCCAGTGTTTGTCTTCGTTCTCCGTCGTCGCCATGACTTCCAAACCCAAGGCCATGTCTTGGCCTCCACCAGACATGAAAGTGCGGCCAGCCAGCTTGACATCGACTACAAGCGGCAGCACCATCTTATCCTCTCCCAGCACACAGTCCTCCACATCCACAGTCTCGTCCGCGTCCTCGTCAACTTCATCCCGCGAACACGGCCTCTTTGGCTTGTCTTTGCCGATTCCAGGCCGAGGCCGCTCCCGCTCCCGCTCCAAGTCGCCAAGATCTCCATCTGACGCATCAGTCCCACCCTCTTCCCAGCTTAGGCACACCAAAACAACACCTGCCACGTCATCTCCCTCCCAATCAACGACACACGGACTGGAACACGACCAGACGCGCCAGTCAGACGGTTCTGTCAGTCCCCTGTCATCTCTCGAGTCTTCAAGAAAAGACTCGTGGATCCAAAAGAAGGCTAAACCCGGCGGAGCGTTATCACACTACGGCCGGCACGGCGACGACTGGTTGTTTGGGAATATCAGCATCACCCAGACCGCGCTGGGTCTGATGCGCAGACACAACGACGACGCACATCGTCAGCGATGACGAAGATCATGATTGGGCACCGGAGCAAAGAGATGAAGACATCCACGCCTGATCTTGGGTTTGAATTCCTATGGCATTTGTGACAAGCGTTTAGTGAGGTTCCAAGATGACGGTTGCTTGACTGGTGTTCATATTATGAAGTTGTAATTGGCATGGCGCTGGTAACGGATGACCGATAGGAAAATCTCTTAACACCACCTTCTCATGGATGGATGTTTTTCCAAACTGCGGTCGTGGTCTGGTGAAAAATGACGGCATTGGTTGCGTTTCATAGTCAAGATCTTGTCGAGGACTCATGCCGGGTCCCTCACGGGCGTCGAATTTGTTCTGTCCTCATCGGCACACTGGGAGGTAAAGTGGCTGAATCTCCTGGAGAGCACGAAAGCATCACCACAGCTTTCACTCTGATGTGGTCTTGTAAGACGGATATATGCCCAAAGATGGAAAGACCGACTCGGGAAACGTATCTAGGCGAGCGGAAATGGGTCACTCCAGATCCACGTCTGGCCGGCGCTTTCGAATGCGCCGAACAGACTGTTCGAGCCGTTGTAAGAGGCTACTTCGGATCGATGGCGCAACTTGTCATACATGAGCGGTGTATTATTGGGTTCCCGATAGCGTGTTGGTCCGACTGTGCCTGCGAAGGGTCGTGTAAATGGCACGTGTGGACTCGACGCGGTGATACTCTTTACATTTGGAGCACTATCACAAAACACTAATTCAGACATACTTGTTAGCGGATGTGTCGATGACCCAAACCAGGCGGAAACAGTGCTTACCATGCTGCAGCGATGTCAGAGCATCGTCAAAATTCCCCGTCGGGCTCATCGACGGAACCGTGGTCGAATACGAGGAGTCAACCATATCGTTCAGCTGATGATGATGGTCCTCGTGGTTCGAGCTTGCCACATATGAGGCGGCCATGGTAGACGCTGTGGCGTATGGGCGATCGAAAGTGCCATCCGACGCCGTTGTTGAACCATCGTGCTGTTTGTCGGTCAACTCGGTACGGCGCAAAGGCACATCCGCAATCGACGGGTCAATCGGACGCGAAGCGCCAAATGAGGGGATTTGCACGCCTTGATTTGTGACCGTGGTCCCTTGATCTTCCGAGATCAGTGTTTTCATTTCCTCGGTCAGGATCAATCGGACCAAGTCTTCCAGAATGCCGGCGCATTGTTCCCAAACGGCATCGTGGAAGCCCATGGTGCCTGGGATCCTGATCAACCGCGCGATCCCCCGCTTCGACTCCTGCGCCTGACTAGAGAATGGGTTCGACAGGGCAAAGATGCCGAGCATCACCCCGGCGGTGAAGGCCTGGATTCCAATGTACGCGCCGACGGGCGTGTGCCTTATAATGTCCAAGATCGCCGGGGATTCGTCGATCAAAGACGTTCTCATCGCAGACTCCCAGCATTGATTGCGGCTGACCCGGGAGATGTCGCCTTCCGGTCCACCGGCTCCAACAGTCTCTTCGCCATCCCTCGTCTGTTGGCCATCTGGGAGCGGGAGAGGAATTTGATGGCCGCCTTTATATGTGATCATCAGGCGATGCAACAACAACTGGACGTTGTCGTATGACAGCTGAAGGGCGAGCGCTTGCAGTCGGAACGTGTCAAGAACCCGATCTGCGCGGACGTCGCCGATCTGGCGGCGTGCCAACGACTTCAACCTCAGCTCCGGTGGGATCCGTTTCTCCCAGTCGAGAAGACGGCGATGGACCTCCTTCACCTGCTTGACGAGGTCCTTCATCGTTCTGTTTTTCTGAAAGTACATGTCACTGGTAATTGGTTCGGCGATCATGTAGAGGAGAGACTTATATCGGTGATACGACCCCGTCGTGACGGGTTCGTAAGCCCCGTTGGCCAAAAGTTCCAGGGATTCAAACCCCGGACACGGTGTGCAAGTATCGTCCATGTCAACCGGCATTTCCACCTGAAGATCAGTCGCGTGTAACATGCATGGTCTGCCGTAGGTCATCGCCTGGAATCTGCCCTGTTTCAGCATCTGAACGCGCGGAGTGGGCCCGTGATTTACATACCCGTCACAAACATAGAGGGCCCAAAACACCCGCCGTCGCACCTCCCTCGTGACCGTGTCTATGTTCCCCCAGCTGGACTCTCGGTGAAGATTCATGGCCTGGGCACACCTCACGCCGGCGCCCATCACCACGATCGATCGTCTCGGCCGACGGTTGTAAAGATAGAGTGAGGCCAACAAAATCGAGAACGAGACAGATTCAACAGTGCTGGCGTCAAACACGGCCAGAAAATTCTCCTCGGCCTTTTCGAGCATTTTCGTGTGCATATGGGGAAAGTCGACTCCCGGGCAGTGCTGCTGAGCGACATCCGGGTCCACATATCTCGCACCGATGACGAGGATGATCAGAACGAGCATGAGAAACGGCCGTCGGTCGTGACTGGCCATACCGGAACCCAAGATCGGATCGAGTTCGGCACGCAGGGCTGACTCGTGGAAAAGCAGCAGGTGCCAGTGCAGGGCCTTGAGATAGCTGTCCAGGAGCAAATTCGTGACCCGGCGGGGTGGGAGTTCCATGCCGATCAGCTCGGACACCGGGACGAACGCTGCATGGGCCGGAGACGAAGATGTCGCCGCGGGACTGCTATCGGGGATGGCATCGACTACTCTGCTCTGCGCGGGGCTGGAGCAATGCCCTCTGAAGACCTTGACCCATGGAGCACCGTTAGAAAGCACCGTCCTGTCCATCTATAGGCAGGGCACGACGGACCTGTTCCACGAGTCCAATGGTCGACGTTCGCTCCTGATATGGGATTGACCCAGTTTCCTGCCGCGCCGGACGTTCGTGTCGCTGTTCGCCGATATATTCTGCCCTTTCCGAGTGGGCCTGCAAGTCTCGCTGACCGGCCGAGGTGTGACCAGGTCGAACTCCAAGAGGGTAACTGCCAGCGTCGTCGAGGTGGTGTTGATGGTCGAAGCCCGACAACGAACGTATCGAGCCAGTCTTGCCGATCTTTCTACCCACAAGAGTTGGTACCTTGGGAACATGCCAGGAAAGAGAGCTTCGTCCATGGGTAGCTGGTCAATCTCACCTTGGTCGTTCCCGGTCGTCCCTGCACTCCATCGAGGAGCGGACACACAGCGCACATGGTCTTTCATCGTCACACTAGACGTAGGTATCAGACAGGACTGTTGCAAAGCCCTGGGTCGTGAGAATTTACCTTCAGTTTCTGCCGGCGACATCGCATGCATGCCTGGCGAACGCGTTTTGGCAGCATTTTTCTGGCCCGAGGGGATTCTGAAGCGTCCCCCATTGCAGCCCCAGATGTTTGCGACCGTGATGAGAAGAAGGATGTAAGTTACATATTATCTTCACCGCAGACATCAAGCAATGCGTCGCGTTCGTTTTCATACAAGCAGGTGGCCACTGCTGCTAGTGAAGGCAAATTCCAAAAGTACCGAGGAACACGCTCGGGCTTCTAACCCGAGCTGATCGCCGAGCCCGAAGGCCACAACCGTTGGAACTGTGATCCACTATTTCGAACTCGGAGTATATACTGCAAGGCCATCGCTGGTTCGAGGCGAGGCAGCCCTAGGTCACGGACGAGGCAAGGCATTTCTTTTGCATCTCGTGTGAAAGTATTTACAAGCCAAAGATCAATACCTTGGTGGCCTAGGGGGATCACCACGCTCGTGGTCCCAGGTCGCGGCGAAATGACAACCATGACAGATGCAGAACTCGTCGACGGAGTTCTAGAAGTGCTGAATATATTGCGAAGAGAGATGGTGGGAGATCAGGAGAGATTGACGAAAACAAAAATGGCCAGCCATCTTGGGGTATGGATTGGCCTCCGCAAGCTTACCAACTCACCACCGATCTGTGTAGCGGGACCAAGAGGGTCTGAGCTATCTGGGCACAGATATGCGCGGCTGGGCCGTTCATCACCTGATTTTTCCAACTTAATCACGTGACAGCTCCTAATCTACATGCAGGCTGGACTTCCCTTTTATTCGTCCGAAACATAGTGGCCACCAAAGAAGTGATGACCAGATGATGTTGGGAATTGTGGACTGATCGTGTTCTGACCTATGGCTATCGGTATTTGGTGCCAGATCCTTAACCACAATCCCTGCCACTACTCGGCGATGGCCGACGTTCACTTTGGAGCGGCGCCGAAAGTTGGTCCGCCCTCTGGTGGGATGGCCGTGGGCTTTCCTGCTCACACTCTCCCTCATGGCAATGCAAATGGTTCTGTGGGTGATATTCTGTTTCAGTCTCCCCTGCGCACAATCCCTCTCCAATTTACTTATGTCAGAGGAAATGCAATCGCGGGTGTCCGCGTTTCAAATAGTAAAAATGCTCCATACCTCGGCTTCCTGATATCGATGTTTAGCGGGGCCCCGGAACCACGTCAGTCCAACCGCCAGGTGAGCAGTTGTCCCGGTATTTAGGCTGACGGGTTAAAGTACAGGGGGCGCTAGACTTGATCGCAGAGAGCTAGACCAGATGAAAGTCCCCAGGCCCTTCCCCACCGTTGCACATTATGCGGGAGGGCCCCGCCCACAACTCCAGGATTCCTCATTTTAGTGCCCCATCTGAAAAGTCGTCCAGCGACCATTACTTTGCTTTTCACCCACCTCCATCGACCGTCGGTTTGTACATGCTCCCGTCCACCATTCGTCTTCATCGCCGGATCGGTCCATGGCTGCCAAGGAAAAAGAGCACTCCTTGCTAGGAAAGACTCCAGGCAAGACTCACCGTTCACGCGCCTCGGTTGCGTGTCATAACTGCCGCCAACGCAAAGTCAAGGTGAGTAGTCGTCGACCTCTTCTCACCTCCTTGACACTCACCGATCTCTGTTCTTACAGTGTGACTCACAATTTGTCGAACCTGATCAACCATGTACTTCATGTCGTCGGTCAGGATGTGAGTGTGTCGTCGACCCGAATGCAGATCGAAGGAGGTCCGCTCGATCCTCTTCTTCCCTACCCTTTTCGAGCTGACCCTGTCTCCCTAGATCTGTTTCAAGGAAGTATGTAGACACCCTGCAGCAGCGCATCCGAACACTGGAAGCGCTCGCCAAACGAGATCGATGTCGAGAGGGAAATGAAGCTTCCAACAGGACTATCGTCAATGAGACGGCCCACCATGCCCTCTCACCGTTCTATTGCACCGAGAATGCCGAGATTAGTGATGTTTCCCGATCGCCAGGCTCGCAGTCGGCAGGTACGCCGAATGCGAACAATCTCATGCAAAATGAAAGAGGGTATCTGATGCCCCAAGAGAGGTCACTGCTCCCGGTTTCCTTGCTCATTGTTTTCTTTACCTGAAAGTTCTTCTAACGGACCGTAGCGGGCCGATTTCTCCCGCTCTTGGAGACGGAACGAGACGAGTGAACAGCGAGCATGCAGGACACACGCAGGATGATACCCTCCCGTCTTTCCCGTCCAGCTCCCGGCTGGGAGAAATGTCAACCAATCTCAAGGGCGCGGGGAGCCCTCCCAGTGGAAAAGCTTCTGATGATCAGCCCAGTTTCTTTGGCCTCACCTCGCAGCCCCATGTCGGGTCGCCCGTGCCGCAAGAACTCGACCCACTTCCTGACGAATTTACCACTCTAGGCATCGCTGTCGACACCAATTCGACTCAGCTGAGAGACCACCTTCTCCAGTCTTATTTCAAATATCAACCGCTTTGGGTCAATGTCGTCGACCGGAAGAACTTTATGGCCCATCGCACCATTGGAGCCCCATCTCGCTGGTACTCTGACTTCCTGGAATACACCATGTTGGCCTGTGCCGCACGGTTGAGTACTTCTGGAGCGATACGTGCTCTCAGTCGCGAATATGTCAAGTTGGCCAAGGGAGAAATTTTGGTGGCACTGGACAATCCAACTCCTGCGTCATTGCAGGGCTATCTCTTGCTGAGCGAGTATGAGGTGACTCAAGGCCATGACAGATCAGGATGGATGCTTTGTGGTATGTGTGCCCTTGCCCGTATGATGGTGAAATCTGTAGTACTCACTCTTGGCCAGGCATGGCGTGCCGGATGATATCAGATATCGGCCTGCACAATTTTGCGGATGCTCCTGCGGACTCGGCCGGACAAGATCATTCACCATCGAGCGAGAGCGACTTGTTTTATTCCCTTCTCTGCGCTTGCTTGGTCTACGAAGGAATCTGGTCGCTCTATTTAGGGAGGCCAAGTTCGATTCCCAAATCCATCATGAATATTGCCGGCCGTCGGTGCCAGAAGGGACAAAAGTCAAGTTCAGACGCGCTCAGTCAGCTCAATGCCTGGGTCGGGCTCTGCATCCCGATGGCAGAGATATCTCACATCTTGAATAATTGCCCCGACACAGATTCCCAGGCTGCTTCTGATCTGTCCGACCTCATCGCCGAATTGCAAGACTGGTACAACAATCTCCCTCCCAAGTTAGCATACCAAGACACGCGACTTGCGGACATGGATATGACCGGCTACGGCATGCATACGCAATACTGCAAAGTCCAGATCCTTCTCAACCAAGCACCGATTCAGCCTCCTAATACCAGGAAGCGCAAATTTTCCCAGATTGACCATGATCAGCCGAAAGGGAGATCGTCGGGAGAGTCACGGCAAATTGTCTATCAGAATGCCTTTCGAATTGTCCGCCTAGTTGTCACCTACCGCGAGATCTTTGGCGTCGAAAAGATCCCGTCGATCATGCTGGACAATGCTATTCTCGGAGCGACGTGTCTTATCGATCACCTCATCGACCAACCACATATCACCAATCAATACAACCGCGATCTACAATGGCTGCGGTCACTCATCAAGACCTTGGAAGCGCTCCAACCTCATTTTCCCATCACAAAGCGCATGTTGGCGACATTGGAACAAATGACCGAGGGCACATCGTTGGTCAATCTCTTCCGCTCACAACCTATTTCCGGGGGCATATTTTCTCGGTGCGAACCTCAGTTTAACAGAGGCACGATTTCCACTGACGGCGGACAACGGAACATGTTCGACCTTGCTTCGGAAATTCCTCATACTTCAGATAGTCCCTGGGGCACGCTCCGATTCGATGGGCCATTCTTCTGGGACGGCATAGATCACTTGTTTCCGGAATTTACCAATATACAAGCCAGCAGCTAGCGATAGTGTCCACCACACACCTGTCTCTGTTCTTCTTTATTCTTCCGTTCCGTGCGAGACCAATTGGCGGTGCATGTGGAACCTCAACCAGAGGTGAGAGGTATCTCTCATTGGAGGACGCGGCGAGGACATCTTCTAGCTTGACTCACCGGTGGAGTATCCTTGGTGCTGAGCAACCTATGGTGGAGATGCGGAACTTTGGCGCATCCTCAACTTTCTTTATTGGGACATCAATATTTAAGTGCCGTATCCACAATGTAGGATCGCCTCAGAAATGTAAATCATCGTTGCGGGAACAATCCGTCTTCACTGAGCATTTACCATGCTCGACATTCTCTTGCAAATAGTTGTCCACGCCTCTGTCGACACAGATCATCACACGAGATGGTCGAACAGCTGTGTATGTATCTCTTCCAACCTCTAGTCACCCCCACCCCCAAACAATGCCCGCGGAAATCCTATTCGACTCAGGCAACTGTCTTACTGAAGCCGGTCTTTGCCATGATAACTTCTCTCCAATACCAAACGGCCGACATCGTGGCTCCCGGTCCGATAACGAAGCTGGCAAGGAGGATAGCAGCAGACGCTTTGGCGACATCGACTGTCGTCCTGCCAACGCGCTTCATGTCCCAAACGGCACTGCACAGCCAAACGTACGAGGCCAGATAGAAGGCCCAAAAATCGGCCATGAAAAGGGAACGAATCCCTTCACCCAGCATTTTGGGTTCAGCGCGAAAGTCTGGCCAGAAGACCGATTTCAAGGTGAAGGACGGGTCGGACGACGTGAGGATCTTGGACAGGGTGTACACGTGAAGGGCAACCCCCAGCAAGCCGGTCACCAGGTAAATGCGCTTAAGTTCAGGGAGGTCCTGAAATTCCTCGCTCGCACTGGGGGATTCATGTTGCACCCCTTTCGGTTTGCGGAGCTTGTATATGATGGAGAAGATGACAGTCAGGAGAGGCACGAACATCGGAGACGGCTGCCATAGAGCTTCGAAGATTTGAATCGTGTTCGGGTCTTTCCATGGGATGAACATGAGAACCGTCGGAACGACGTAGCCAATCGTGATCGCCGGCAGTAGAGATTTGGCATAGTAATCGGGCACCTCTCTGTTCAACGGCCACCAGTACGGCTCTGAATCGGAGATCCAGGTGAAAGCGACATAGTAAAGTGGCATATAGATTCCGACACCCGCCCATTGGACGAGGGTGAACCAGATGGTCGGTCTGCGGGAGGGAACAAGTCAGTGCCCGGAACTCTAAAGCACGGTCAGGAGATATACTTACAGCGCAACGAGAGTCAAGGCATTCCTCTTCCGGCAGGATTCGATCGCCCAGACCGCTATGGGTTGGATGAGCATTCCGAGAAAATACATTTGTAGGGTGCCAAAATTCTTGTCCCAGTTATTCAGTCCAGGCATGTAAGCGGCGGACAAGAAGGTGAGATAGTTGTCAATCGATTCAATGCCAATATAGTGACGCTTGAGTGGAAAGGTCGGGTCATATGGGAAAGTTCCAGTCGTCAAGATGGCGCCAAATTGGTCTGCAAGCCCGTATTCGGCGGATCTGATCCACATGCCGTAGTGAGCCAGGAGGCCGCAGGTCAAGTAAAACGCCATCTGCAGCCAACCGTAGATTCCTCTCGACCCTGGAGTCTGGGCAAGTTCGTCTTTATAAGGGATCAGCTTTGGCTTGGGGACAAGCTGAACCATGTCCAGTTTTTCGCTGAGTGGCAAGTTGCGTGAGAAATTAAAAGTGACGTCCTCGGTGTCCGTCAATGGCAGCAGATACAGCGCTGCGAACTTCCGGAAAGGCGTCTCGAGGGCCTCAACGCGTTGTTGTTCGTGGGAATGTTTCATCAAGGTGTTCGTTCTCGCCTCGCGGACTTCCTGAACGTGCTCGAAGATCCCGTCTATCACTGAATCACTCAACTCACCCGTCTGCGACTCTTTCAATGCCTTGCACAGAGCATTGACGAGGGTGGCGGCCGTTTCGATGGCCGCATTCCCGCCGTGGCCGGCAATGGGGTGGAACTATCACGTCTTAGTGGCCAGGGTTGCGCGCTCCAATCCTCGTGGCATTCTTACCTTGTGAGCAGAATCTCCAATTGTGATGATCCGATTGAAATGCCATTTTTTGTAGACGTATTCAGGCAGAGCAGTTAGGTTGGATGATACTTTCCGCTTCACCAGTTCCCCAAACTTGAGATCGGGCAGGATGTTGTCATTCGCACGTTGGGCAATCAATTTCGCTTCGTCATCCTTGGTATAGCGCGGGATGTTGGGGCTGTGGAGTCTCTTTGGCAACTTGTAGAAATAGAACCAGTAGACACGGCCGTTCGGTCCCCCATTCACCAGATACGAGTCATTTTGACGGAATATCGAATTGAGAGCACCAGGCTCAATCCCTCGACACGGGTTCGAAATGCCAAAGATACAGCTGTAGTCGCATGGGACGGCTGACGATCAGACAATGGTTAGGTTCTCAGCCAGTGACCGGCATCTGTTATCTGCTTACCCGAGTGTTCTGATGCCGGAATGTAACCTGGCTGTGTCTTTTCAGCGAGCCGCCACATTTCCTGCCTCACAGTGCTGTGAATGCCATCAGCGCCGATCAACATGTCTCCTCGGTATGTCGATCCATCAGAGGTGGTGACCTCGACTCCTCCCTTGGTCAGATCGACCTTGTTGACCCGTTTCTCGGTCAGCACTTTGGACTTGTCTTTGATGTTCTCGTATAGGACCTGTAGCACCATCTGACGGTCCAAGAAGAGAATGGGATAGCCGTGCCTGCCGCGAATTGTTATTATTCTGTGTCTGCCATGTCAGGGAGGAGCTCTCACCGTTCCACGAACGACCGATACATCCCTTTATGTCCTGCCACGAGGTTCCCAGACCTGTCGCGGAAACTGAAACTATCGATCGGAGGAGCCAACTCCATTATCTTCCGAAACAAACCAAGCTGGTCCAAAATTCGATTTCCATGAGGGAGTAACCCAATGCTAGCTCCCACTTGAGGTGCGATGTCGGGATAGGCCTCAAGAACGACATAGTCGATATCGTTTACCTCGAGCATGTTTGCTAGGGTCAATCCGGCAATGCTGCCACCGGCAATGACAACCTTGAATGGTTTCTTTCCCTTCATGATGTCGGTGTTGATCATTCCAAGGAGGGGACAGCAAACGGCCGAACTAGGAGGCAGAACCGCTACAGCGTGGATACTTGGACGTTCTTATGCTGGATATGCTGGAAGTCGGCCTGGAGGATTAGCCGAAGTGGAACCATGAAATTTGGCAGATCCGTCAACTCGCCCCGGGGAGTTAAGAGAATGGATCACCAGAACAATAGTCTGACCCCTGTTCGATCTGATGTGGACGTTGCGGAAGTGGGTCTTCCACATCTCCGAGTCACTCACCACTGGATACCACGAATATAGACTGCTCAGCTCGGGGCCAATGCAGGGGCACCCGCCTCGAACCCGGCTGAACCTTTAGCTCTAGGGCAGGGAAGGCTTGGATGAGACAGATTTCTTGTCCTTATGCCTGATGCAGTTGGCCACATCTTTCGCGGACCACACCTACGGTAAAGCACAACCGAAGTCACCACGGCAGGACGTGTTCTGGTATTCTCCCTAGCAACGTGGCCTTGAGACAGATCGGAAATGCGGCCCGCTGGAAGAAGATTCGGAACCGGTGGCACTCAACAGCCGTCTGACATCTCATTGAAATACACCAGGCTGGGGAGATATCGTACCTAACATCTATACATGTTCGAGTATTACACTTCTAGTCGTAGCCATACCATGATCAGCTCACCGCTGCCATCCATGTCAAGACGGTGAAGAATCGGAACCTAATTCCGCCATCAATTTTCTCTTCTTGGGGTTGATCAACTTTACCGCGGCACTAGGCTGTGAGCTCTGGGTTGCATTTTCTAACATTGCTTCCATGCAACGTGTAGTGAATTGATTTTATAACATCAGAGTCATGATTTTATAGAAGAGGTCATGTCAGCATCGATGGTGTCTACGGTGAGAATGATGTTGCCCTGGTGAACAGGTTGCCCAGTGAACAACGTTGTAGCTTGTCAACAGTGTATATTAAGAGATCTAGATCCCTTCAATAAATGGGGAGTTGGTGTCTTTCAGAACCAACGGGTGACCACTATGAAATCTCCAGCATTAGTCTTTCCTGCGCCATTCACCGGTGCGCCTTCTACCCAAGGCCCATGTTAGACCACCGATGCTAGTAATGTGCCCATCATTGACAAGACAATCATGAGAGGATCGGTATAAGCCTCCGTGGGAATTGTGGGCGCCAGAGAACTTGAAAGTCCAAGGCCTTCGGAGAAACCCCAGCTGCTACTTCGGGAACTGCCGAGTATTGGATTTCGGATGATTAGCCGACAGAAATCCGGTCACGGCATATTCCAAAGAATAGCTGGAGCAGCAAGGAATGCTGCATTTCGGAAACGCCTCCTTGGATAGTCATGTGATATCCCCTCCTCCCCCGAACTGGCGGGCCGAAGGGTCGGTGTTCGCCTTCCCCCGCAAATGCGGGATGGTGGCCGACGTCAAGCGGAGGATATTCTCATGATGTAGGGTTTCGGACCAGTCCGATCATGGCGTTCACTTAATCAATTGAGGAGTACTCCCGCAGTTGGGTGTGGGAGTTGCTGCATTGTGTAGCATCGAAGCAAGAGCATTCCTTCTGAATCACCGCATTGCTTCAGCAATCTCCCGGCCCTTTCCCGCAGTAGTTCGACTTCAAATCTGGCTGGTATTCTAGCCAGTTCACAATTGGTGTGTCCTGTGCCCTTAGCCGAATATACCTTTTGTCAGGGGAGAGGTGTGAACCTGCCAGTTGAAGACCTGAGATGATGTCCTAGCCCTTGAAATATTATCAATGTTGACGTAGTTGTAATCTCTGTGCCAGTGACAAGTCTTCCCACACGTTGTGCCTGTGTGTGACTTTACCCAAGCCTAACTTGTTGCTAGTTATACCGGCAGCCTTGGGGAGACCGAGATACCACCGTGACCAGCCAACAAGTCTCAATATATTACGGCATAAGAATCATTATCACCTGATATTTTGGCTCGAGATAGACGTTAATGAACGACATCATCCATAATTTGACACCGGTTTCGAACGGTGGCCCCTATTCCAGATTACGAGTGATAATGATCAGCAATAACTCAGCTGCCCTAAGAACATCCTTCGCGCATAGATTAGACCGTCCGGCGGACTATATCAAACTTCTCAATTCCCTGCCCTGTGTAATGGTCCTCCAAGTTCGGATAGAATGAATGATGGACTATTCCTCGAGAAGGGAGCGAGGAGATCGCGTCTTCATATTCACATCCAAGCCGGTTTGAGGAGCCAACCAAGTTGAGGTAACCTTGTACCGCGATGGATCAATAAGCTGGAATTCGATTCGTCGGAAGAGCTCGGGAATAAATTTCGTGATCTCTAGCATGGCGATGTTCTTGCCGACACAAGTCCGCTTCCCGCCGCCAAAGGTAAAGAGCAGGGTTTCCATCTTGCGCGCATGTTCAGGAGTCGCCTCGAGCCAACGCTCTGGACGAAAGATGTCTGCGTCGTCGCCGTAGAGCACTTTGTCCCGATGAACCGTCCATGCATTGCATCCTACCACGGTTCCTTCAGGTAAATACTTCCCGCAGAGCTGGACACCCCCTTTTGGAACAAATCGTGGGAGAATTTGTGCGGTTGCCGGGTGATACCTCAAGGTTTCTTTGATACAGGCTTGGAAGTAGGTCATTTTCAAACCTTCAGCCCAGGTAATAGGAGCATCAAGGTCCTTGTCAAGGGGACGCGCTTTCAAGACCGACTTTATTTCGTCCAGGAATCTATTGTAGATTGCTGCCTGGGTGAGAAACTCATAGATCATGGCTCGAAGGATGATGGCAGTCGTATCGGAACCACCGGCCACATTGGTATTGGCGTAATCGTGGACCAGGTCTTCATTTATGACATCCGGATGCTTTTCGCGGGCCTCGAGGAATCGCGTCAACAAATCTCGGAGATGGCCTCGTGGGGACGATTCATGCTCGTGAATCTGTTTCAGGGTGAAGCTCAGAATGTTGCTAGTCGGTCTTAAGAGGTGGAGGATTGGGTTCTTGACTCTGAAGTACCAGTCGAGAGCAGGGACTTGACCGATCTAGTAGTAAGTCAGCATCAGATATCCGTGGTCCGTTGACAAGCTTACAATGCCAGTGTAGTCCATGAACCGGCCGGTATGATACATCATTTGGCCTACATCTTCTCCGGTTTCGAGAAAGCCGATCCTCTTGCTGAAGGTAACTTCGCCACTAGCACTCCATCAGTGGATGAGGACGAATATCACGTTGCTGCTGAGACTCACATCACATCAAAAGCATACATCTGTAGCCACCGATCCAGCGCGCAGGTTTTGCCCTGTTGTATAAACCGCTCCTCCATCTGCTTAACAAAGGCTCGGGAGGTGGAGTCAACAAGCGGTTCGAACTCCACTAATGTACTCATCGTATAGGCGTTCGCCACGGGCCGCGTCAAGCGCGTGTGCTTTTCTTCGTCCATGGTGGAGGCAAGGTTCTCGATCAGGTCACCGGAAGCGTTCAGTTGAGACTGAGTGGTGTAAATAAAAGTCTGATAATGATCAGCTAGCATGGTCTATAAAGACCGTCCAGGCGGAGGAAAGACCTTGCGAAAAATGGGCTTCCACCCATAAATGACACGAATGGCCTCCGGATCAGCGACCGCGACTGTGTTTGGTCCCACACGGAGGATGGGTGAGTTGTACTTTCTGTGTAGGAGATAATCTTCATGCCCTTTTCCAAGACGAGAGTGGAATAGTCGCCAGAAGTCGGTCAGAGATGCTAAAAAGGGACCAGGTATATCCATGAGTGCCGGCTTAAAATGGTTGCGAGCCAGATGGAAAATCAACACGAGGCCTAAAAATGGCAGCCAGTAGCTGTTTGCCGCTTCGACGATATCAACGAGAAGAGCCATTTCTGCTTGCTGTGTAAAAGGCCAGCGGTCGATTTGGCCTCGTCTTTCGATAAATGAAAACTATTGAAGAATCGAGTCGTTCCCGGTCGTGGTCCCAGTACTGGGAGGGCAGGTGTGGACGATTCCGGGGAGATACAGTTCCAGTAGTACAAACTCTTTGTTGGCCAATGTCGTACACTCCGAGATTCGCTCACCGGCCGATATAGATTCCGAGATCGACCGGATAGCATTCCATCTCCTTCTTTCCAGCTATGATTCATAAAGTGATTACCGAGGTCAGCCAAGAAACGCGGGGTCAGGTTCACAGCTATAGGGCAGGGTCTGGATTATGATCTGGGCGGTCCGACTTCAGAAGGTGAGCTGGCACCCACTATACAAATAGCTTGGCCAAATTTTTGGGAACACAGGCAGTGCTCCTCACTTCATGAGCGCTTGGCCTCCAGCACACCTACAACACCACCACCATCTTAGATAGTATCAATAATCCACCTCATGGTGCTGGTTCATCACAAATTACTTTAAAAGGATTTTTGAAGCTAGAGACAAAGAACAGGGACAATGAGGCGGAAAGACAATTTCTTTACCACGTACCGCTTCCGGATTTTTGTCCTCGTCGTTACCACCTCGTTGCCCCCTTCTTGGCAGCTCTCCAGTCCGGCCCTGTCCAGCTCTTCGTCAACATCTCTCACGGCCCCGTCTGGGGTTAGACTGATGGTTCTGGTCGGCTCTGGTCGGGCAGCCAAGGCCGTGTCCCACCCATTTTCGTCGCCCAAGCCGAGGGCAAAGGCGTTTACCCTGGCCAGAGAGATCCATCTATCCTCACCTCCGAATCCGAGGCCGACAGTCTTCCCCATGTTGGTATCCCTGGCATATCCGGGACCCCCTCCGCAACCCCGGACATCTACTCCGCGCGGGGGTTCGGTATTGACCGAAGGACTCGACCCATATCTTGACCAATCAGAAGGTGCTTACGACTTTCACCCTACAGCCTTTAGAATTCTGTCTCCAGTACCCCAAATTTGGTTCCTAGGCCGCCAAGGCGTCTAGCCGGCACTAGCAGACCAGCCTGATGGAATGAGGGAATCCAGATTCAAGTCTGACGGGCAATCTACGGCGCCTGGGCGGTGAATAGAGTCGAAGGTAACAGATACTTCATTCCCGAGTGCTTGTGGAGTGCTGTGCAGAGCGTCTTGCCCGGCGCAATGGAAGGTCGAACAATAGCGGAAAAGGGCTGAGAGCATTCAAGGGAATCCTTTTCCACGGCGGACCCAAGTGCAACTGGCAACAGCTCGTTTCATGTATCGAGTTAGGACCTTGTCAGTAGCGCTCAGGTGAACACGGACGACCGATTGAAAGGCCCGGAAAGTCGAGAGACATCTTACCGTTCGGCGAAGGCCGCGTCATGTTCAAAACCATCTCGTCTCACAGTGTGCAGGATGATAAAACCCGCAAGAAATCCGTACAACGCCCAATCTGAGAGGTAGGTATTCTCGACTAACTGGCTCACCCTTGATTGTCTCATCTTGTTGGTGAATCTGAACCTGCATCATCTCCATGGAGAAGAAATCTGCATATAACCTTTTAGTGAGGATCAAATAGAGACAAGGTTGCCTTGTGCTGACTCCTGAATAGGTGGTACTTGTGGCCTGCATTGGGAGCTTCACCTATGGCTACGTCATTTCTGTCCTTGCGACGACGTTGGCGAAGCCCGACTTCTACATCTACATTGGTCTCGACACGACCGGGCCCGGGAAAGGCTTCGCTAATTCGATCATCGCCACATGGAATTGCCTTCTCTATGTCGGAGCTGTCTTTGGCGGTATCCTATACTCGTTGATATCAAACAGACTGGGCAGGAAAATCCCTCTGTCGGTTGGTTCCGTGTGTGTGGTCGTCGGTGGCGCACTGCAGGCTGGCTGTGTTGATATTGCCATGCTTGCCGTTGCTCGTGTCGTCATTGGTGTCGGTATCGGATTACTTCTGCCCGGCATTCCACTGTACCAGGCAGAAGTGGCACCGCCACACGCCAGGGGGCTGATGGTAGGATTGCATGGTACGAGATTGGATATCGACATTCGTTGGATGCTTTCGCTGACTGTTCAGGGTCGGCGCTCGGATTTGGCAATATGATGGCCCAGTGGTTGGGCTGTGCTTTCTTCAAGTCGGGAGGTCAAGTGTCCTGGAGAGTTCCATTGGCCATCCAGACGGCGTTCCCGCTGGCACTGTTTTGCCTGTTGTTCTTCATGCCGGAAAGTCCCCGGTGGTGTAAGTGCGACCTGTCCATTCCTTGGCCCCGGGCTGATCGAGCAGTGTATGCACATGGAAGGCCAGAGGAGGCTGAAGAAGTCATGGTGAAACTCCACCGTGACAAGGAAGACCCTTCGAACTCGTTTGCCCTGCAAGAATTCAAGATCATGAAGGCTCAGATTGATTTGGAACTGGAGAAGAAAATCAGCACCTGGCAAGCCCTGAAAATCCCCTCGGTGAGGAGACGATTCTTCCTCGGATTCATGGCCATGATGGGCACTCAGTGCAGTGGATTGGTGGTCCTCTTAAGTAACGTTACGTGACCCCTGTTCGCTCGCATCTCTGACATGGTGTCTAGCATATTCTCCCGTCATCTATGCCGGTCTGGGGTTCAGTCCATTTATGTCCAACGTCATGACCGGAATTTGGACGACTTTTAATGGGGTCGGCAATTTCGTGGGGGCGCTCGTCGTCGACAAGTTCGGTCGTAGGCGGTTGATGAGTATGCCGCACCTGCTTGTCTCCCCGAAACCATGCTGACCGTATGAAGTGGGAGGGTACACGGCAGTGGCGATTGGTCTGACGGGCGCAACGGTTCTGACAAAGTTCTACGCCGGTACCAATACCGCCGGCAATAAGGCTGCAGTCTTCTTCATCTTCTGGATCATCGCCGTGTAAGAGACCCGCATGAGTCGGGCGAGAATTTCTGATGATCATCTAGGTACACCGTGGGTATCGAAGCTCCTTCTTTTGTCTACACGTCGGAGATATTCCCTGCTGAGCTAAGAGCACAAGGGGTCGCCTTCTCCATGCAAGGTCTCTTTCTGAGCTCGGTCCTGTGGACCGCCGTCGCCGCTCCCGCACTCGCCAGCATTAAGTGGGGTTTCTATATTGTATTCATAGGTACCAGTGTCATGATGTTCTTGGTCGTCTTCTTTTTCTTTCCCGAGGTACGTTCATCCAAGGGAAATGGCAGGAGATCTCTAACGTTGTCTAGACGAAAGGATATACTTTGGAGCAGTTGAGTGCCGTATTTGGAGATGAGGTGGTGGATGACGAAGGGCACCGCCTGGACCACCATCCTTCTTCGGAAACGAAAGAGAAAGAATTTGCGGTGGCCGAAGTCGTCGAGGGAGTATGAGAGAATCGTTTCCTTTCCCTTCAGCATCTACAGACCTACGCAAACACCAAGGCCGACCAAGGAGGGATAATACTGAAACTATCCCTGCCATTCTGCAGTCTCTACTAGCTCGTACTGGCTTGTTTCTGCCTGATCAGAAATGAGGAAAAGTTATCAAGTCTACCCGAATCGATCATGTATGATCCAGAATGGTACTAGACTCCAAATACAGCGATTGAGGTGATCTGGCAGTAATTATTTTCTGATACACCGCCGGGATGCAGTCGAGGTTAGGGCTATGGTGGATTTACCCGTTTCTGTCATTCCTCTTCATCGAAAAAGGAATGGATCGGTAGTGCCATTGGCCTAATCGGATATGCACTGCAAGAGGTCGACGCGTCTGCCACAGGACGATGACGTTGATTTTCACCAGTTGAAGCTGGCATCGTCTAGCAGACGCTCTCGATCAGTGCTATCACAAGTATCACCGATGTTGTGCAAGAGAGTGCTGAACATGTGAGTACCACTAAATCGTCAACGTGTCCAGCACACATGTAATTGACGGGACCATGATAGACGGAGCCCTAGATTGTCTGACTTTGACTTGGCTGTGAACTGAGCCATGGGTCAGAATGACAAGCTTGTGACCCTCACCTCTCAATCATTCGAACGGTCTCCGCAGTTTGAGAATACCTCTTCGTTGGTTCCATCCCGCCTAGAGAAAGCGCCATCTCACAGCCTCATCACCGCAAGCGGGCCAAGATCGAGGTGCGGCTGAGCAGCGGAAAGTTGGATGTCAGACGTCAATTTCAGGCTGACATCGTCTCGGGCCCTCCCGCACTCCAACCACTGAGAGATTACTGGTCAGCGGTGCACAGCACTGCCCCTCATCCACGTGCGCTCTGACTCCTGCTCAGCCTTGGGTTCAGCCTGATTCATGCCTCCCGCTGGCCGAGTTGTGATGAGCAATATTCCATTTCTTCTGTCTCCTGCGAGAGACTCTTTGAGTGTCTGAAGCTCTCGTTCAACTCGACCTATCCATGGCCCTGTCCGCAGAAGCGTACCAAGTGGGGTGGATCTGTGCAGTCCGTACCGAGTATGTTGTTGCCAGCGAACTCCTCGACGCCGAATACCCGACGCCAAAGCTCTCTTCACCTCACGATCACAATGCCTATACCTGTGGTCGTATGGGAGACCACAATGTAGTGGTCGCTTGTCTTCCTAAAGGCAGGTATGGACTGAGCTCGGCGGCGACGGTCGCCAACGACATGCTGCGCAGCTTTCCCTCCATTCGCTTCGGCTTGATGGTGGGCATTGGCGGAGGCGCACCCAGCAGGAAACAGGACATCCGGCTTGGTGACGTGGTGGTAAGCTCACCCGTCGGCAAGACAGGGGGAGTCATCCACTACGAGTTCGGAAAGACGATCCAAGACAAGCCGTTTGAACGAACAGGATCACTCAGTCCGCCGCCCACTCTCTTACTAAATGCCTTGCAAAAGCTGAGCACTCTACATGAACGACGGGGTCATCGGATTGCCGAAACTGTGAATCAGATGATCAACAAGAATCCTCGCCTGAAGAAGAACTACCAACACCCTGACCCGGCCATGGATGTCCTCTACCGATCGTCCTTCCTCCATCCTGACTCTGATCGGTCATGCTGGGAAGTCTGCGATCCTATTAACATCGTCCAAAGGCCGGTGCGCGACCCCGACCAAGACGATCCAGCGGTACACTATGGCCTCATCGCTTCGGCGGACAGATTGATGAAAGATGCCCGAGTTCGAGATCATTTAGCAGAAACCGAAGGGGTGCTGTGTTTTGAAATGGAGGCCGCCGGCTTAGTCGATAATTTTCACTGCCTGGTGATTCGCGGCATTTGCGACTACTCTGACACGCACAAGAACGACGTATGGCAAGGGTATGCGGCAGCCACCGCTGCTGCATATGCGAAAGAGCTGCTCAGCGAGATAACTCCTGTTGACGTGGTCGGGATGGCTCCATCTGCACAATCCGCGCAATCCGCGCAATCCGCGCAATCCAACAGCGCCCCTCCAAATCAGAACGTAAGTTCCACGTCGTGGTTGTGATTGATTGTTGACACCAGCAGGAATGGAGAGCAACCTTCAACAACTACGATCAAGTCAAGAATCAAGCCGCGCAGCAGACTTTTCACGGGCCAGTGACCTTCAACTAGCGCAAACGTTGCGAATTGTTGTGCCATTTGGGCCAAAGCACCGTCACGGCCTCGGCGGGATCAATAGCGGCAGGATGGGATGATGTAGCAGAGAGGAGAATGCAGCAAACCCTGATGAGGCTGTCGGACGGGGGAATGTATCCATTACGTGGTTCTGACAGAATCATCAGCAGTTGTCATGAACACATGAACACAGCAGTCTCATGAACGAATCGGCAAATTGTAAACGACATCTTTCCTACTCGTAGCGAACTTGGATTCGGATATTCAACCCTTGTCGCTTTGGTCTGTCAGGACCCCGTTCCACTTTTGCCAGTAAATAACCAGGTCAGTCTCGTGACCGAGAACTGCTGGTCTCCATCTCCAGCAGTTACGAATAAGGTTGGAATAAAGGACTATTTGAGGTTGAATGTCCTCTATGATATCAACTCAGCAGGGTACGCTGCAGTCCATCACAGATGAGACTAAACTTCCATGAATCGGTTGAACAGGTTTAGTGCGTTGGAGAAGCTCCACTAGAAACCAGGGCAGAACGGCCCAGTGCACATTGGGCATGTCCATCATCGCATCGGCAACCACCACAGCGCGGTTGAGATGGTGCCTTGCACAGTGACCGACACATAGACATGGCGCTATATTCACACTCACTTGACCTCCCAACAGGTGGGTAGCATGTCTTCTTTCACAAACCATGAGCGCATTGCCAGTCAAGCGGGGACGGCCAACTACCTCGGAACGGTTAATTTCTGGTACTGTCAGGCTGAGGTGCCCGACAGACTTCTTGTTAACACGGTGAACAGGAATGGCACAGCTCCACATAACGTCCTCGACCCCGCTCTCGCCCAACCGCGACAAGCAATCTTTTCGGTGCCCTTCCCCCGGGATCCCCATTTTGTGCCACGGGACCGCATCTTTGAGCACATCCAAGGTGCCGTGGAACGAAATGGCAAGGTGGCGCTCTGGGGACTCGGTGGAACAGGGTGTGGGATCTCACCGCTCACAACAGACTCTCACTCACCAAGAGGCGCAGGAAGTCGCAGATCGTGATCGAATATGCGTACCGTTTCCGCATTCGCTACCCTCAGGCTCACGTCCTATGGATTCACGCCCGCATGTCCAGTCAGATCGTTCCGGCCTATCGAAACCTTGCCCGGAAACTGCAATTACCCCGTTTCGATGATCCCCAAACGGATGTTTGTCAGCTCGTCACGGACTGGCTTGAGGCCGAGGATGGCCAGGGTGCCGATGACGGGAAGAGATGGTTGATGATCTGGGACAATATCGACGACAACCATATCCTAGACGAACCTATTCTCCAAGGCGACACGACAGCAGAAAACCGTCAATCCACCCGAACGATCCGTGACTATCTCCCGCAATGTCTTGATCAGAACCGCATCCTGATGGTGACGACGAGAAACCAGAATGTGGCCGACGGTCTGACGGACGGCGTGTCAACGGTCGGCGTCGGCCCATTCTTACTTGATGAAGCTCGTCAGCTTTTCAGAGTGAAGCTCGAGACAGTCCCGATTCCGGACACGGACATTTCAGCGGTCGATCGGTTACTCGACACGTTAGCGAATATTCCGCTGGCCATTACACAAGCCGCCGTCTTCATCAACACGACGACCGCATGGCTGGCCCAATTCCGTCTTTCGAACGTGGAAAGTGTCATTCGAACAGCTCTATCGACAAGAACCAATCACGGCGGAAATATTTTCGATGATGGCCATGTGGGATAGCCAACAGATTCCTCTGTTCCTACTGGAGCGATCAAGACCGGAAGTAGAGATTGCCATGTCCGTGGCGACTTTATTAGGATACTCCTTCGTGACGAAGCAGGAGCTGTCCGAGACAGTGTCTGTCCATCCATTAATCCGGGCGTCCGTGCGATCCTGGTTGAAAAGTGAGGGCCGGCTGGTGACAGTGGCTAGCATGGCATTAGAGGTGATGGCACAAGAATTTCCCACAGGCAAGCATGAAAATCGAGATCTGTGTCGAATGCTCCTTCCACACGCCCATGCGGTCCTCCAACAGAATATGAATCATTCTGGTGGTAACGTAACCCATGCTACCTTGTTATTCCGTATGGCCTGCCACGAATGGCAATCAGGGCAATACGTCGAAGCTCATCACCATTCTCGAGAAGCATATAGAATACGGCAAAGACTAACAGGCGACGAAAGAGAAGAGACTCTAGAAAGTTTGTCGCTGCTAGCGGTAATACTAGAAGCTCAAGGAAAGTACAGGCAAGCGGAAGAGATGCATTGGCGAGCACTGCCAGGGTGGGAAAAGGTATTAGGAGTGGATCATCCACTCACGTTAACAAGTGTGAACAATCTGGCATCTGTGCTTCGAAATCAAGGCAAGTACGAGCAGGCGGAAGAGATGAATCGACGAGCACTAGCAGGGAGGGAGAAGGTATTAGGAGTGGATCATCCAGACACGTTATCGAGTGTGAACGATCTGGCATGGCTGCTTCAAGATCAAGGAAAGTACAAGCAAGCGGAAGAGATGCATTGGCGAGCACTGGCAGGGAGGGAGAAGACATTAGGAGTGGATCATCCAGACACGTTAACGAGTGTGAACAATCTGGCATCTGTGCTTGAAGATCAAGGCAAGTACGAGCTGGCAGAAGAGATACATCGGCGAGCACTAGCAGGGAGGGAGAAGGTATTAGGAGTGGATCATCCAGACACGTTAACGAGTGTGAACGATCTGGCATGTGTGCTTCAAGGTCAAGGCAAGTACAAGCAAGCGGAAGAGATGCATTGGCGAGCATTGGCAGGGTATGAGAAGGTATTAGGAGTGGATCATCCACACACGTTAACGAGTGTGACCAATCTGGCATGGCTGCTTCGAGATCAAGACAAATACGAGCAAGCGGAAGAGATGCATCGACGAGCACTAGCAGGAGGGAGAAGACATTAGGGGTGGATCATCCGGCGACAGTGAGGAGTAAGAATCTGCTTGTCAAACTGCTCGGTAAAATGTGAAAATCACTTGAGACCGTATAACTTGTTGCAGTTGCTGCGTCGAAGGGCAGGCTGCTTTTTAAGGAGCAACCTAAATAGCTCGTCAGGAAGCCAGGACTTCGGGGTCCAAGATGCCACCCTCGTGATTGCTACCCCGTACATCTCAGGGTCGGCTCCCGAAATCCAATACCCAAAGCGTCCATCAACCTTCTCTCTCGATCCTGCCACGTGTCACCTGGATCCCCTTCCTTAGGAGCCTCAAGGTTCAACACCAGGCCGTTGGATCGATCCCTGACACCGCTGCTGTCAAATTTCCAACCTCTGGTCTTCTTCACGAACCTTCTGATGTCCCTCTCAAAGGTGGTCGCACCGCTCCATCCCAGTACCGCACATCCGACTGTCCGCCAGGCCGAGATGATGATGTCGACGCGTCGATGAATGTTGGGATTCTTCGTGATGGTCCCATTTTCGTCATCAAAATGCGGATCCTGCCAGACGCAAAGGGCTTTGTCGAGGGTGTCAAACCCATGACCGCGGCTCCCATCCGATCTGTACGGCAGGGTCTGCTGGCCACGATCACTGGTCGTGGTGTGGAGAGTCAGCGTATGGGTGACCCAACTTTCCTGCTCCAGGCTCCGAACAACGTCGACCACCAGATCCATGGTCATGTCTTCGTCGTGGTGACTAATAATCACATCCACGTCGCCGCTGAGGTCTTTGCCCCGGCGATAACCGCCCACAATCACACAGACGATATCAGCGGGCGTTCCCCATGCCGCCTCCGGGATTTTTCGACAACGCCGTGCGTGCTGCAGGATGACATCGCCAATCTCTTTGACCTCCTGTCGGGGAATTTTCACCTTGAACTCGTCGTAGAACTTGACCCCGATCTGCTGAACTCTGGTCAAACTCGTCCAGCCGAACTCGACGATGTCGTCAATGTCCTTCCATCCGTGCTCGAAGTAGAACTTCCGTGCTGTGTCGGGTCCGACGCCCCAGATCTCCCAGAACAGCCGCAGGTGCTGGAGGTCGGTATCGCCGTCCAGGTCCCGCACCGTTTGGATGTAGCGATCGCCGTCGTCATCAGCAGACGCGTACCATTCCGACCACAGTCGGGCAATCTTTTCATTGCACCCCGGCAAGCGCGTGATCTCGAGGACGTTGGTAATGTAGTGCGGATACGCCGCGAGGCTGGCAATAGATGTCGAATACGCCCGGACTCCAATGTAGTCAAGCGTCAAGGTTCGGGCGTCTTTGATCTTGGTCAGCTGCGCGATGAACGCCTTGTTCGCGGGATGCATAGGCGTGTCGCGCAGGCATGAATACGTGTTGTACTCGTGCCTCGCCCAGTCTGGCAGCTCGGGGAGCGAGCGATAATCCAGGTCTTCCACGTCTGACGTTGTCGTGTGGTGTAGTTTAGGTGGATGGCGTGAGCGCGTCAATGGTGGAGACTTGCGCCCACCCTTGAGGCGTCGGCGGGATGAATGTGGATTTGACGATGGTTCCGGTGCGTCAGCTCTTGCGCGCTCCAAGATGGTGGTCTTGTCGTCGTGTTGTGGGGTCGAGCGTGTCGCACGGGCCTGGCGGTCGGAATCATGCAGATGATGTCTCGCGGTGATATCGACGGCATGGGGAAGTGATGGGGGAGATGTCTCCCCCGGCGGTTTGGGGATGACCTTACCGACGTACACGACATATGGCTGGTATGGGACTCGCTGGCTTTGCTGGAGGCATGCATCGAGCCAGGCGAGTTTGAGAACGATGATGTTCTCGGTCAGATCAGGCCAGAAGTCTTCGGAGCTCTTTCTCTTCGTATCGGCAGCCGACGGCTCTGCTCCCGAGGACTCGGATCCAGACGCGGGCGACCGGTTGTTCGACAGATCAGAGTCTTTCCGTTGTTGGTGATCCACCTTACGCCGCTTGCGAGAGGGCGCCTTCTCCGTACGACCATGCTTTGTCTTGGGCACCGCCACCTCCTCTGTCCACACGCCCTGGGCGCGGAGGTCGAACGCCGCCCGCTTTTTCTGGGTGACGCGGCCGAGAAATATCTTCGCCTCTTGGGCGCGGTATGTCAGCTGGCTGCCGGCATGATGCAGCGCATCCTCTGCTTCATGTAACTCGTCTGGTTTCAAACGGGTCGGAAGTATGAAAATGGGTGGTGAGGACGTCAGATCCAACCCTTGCGACTTGCCTGAACTCATCATATGCTAAAAGAGATGGTATAACTTGACCTAATCCAACATGATCTTAAGTTGTGCCACATATCGCGTCGATGAACTCCAAATTAAAGCCGATGCGACCGTTTGTCCAGGATCAGATCAGTGCTTTTGCACTCCAGATGGGCCGACAGCGAGGAGTCCAAAATGTGGACGAAGGCGGAACGCTCCTTACAACCTCATCCTACCGTTCCGGACCGGCCTGATCAGGTGATCTGCAGACCCGACTGGGATACGGATATCAAATACGAGTACGCCAAAATGCTCCCTTGGTTGTCCAAGAGGTCTGGTTGGCAATTGAGATAAGGCATTGAAGGTGCAAAGTTCACCCGGTGCGACGTCATGCCAAGAGCACGCTGGCGTCGAGGATGGCTTTGTTATGTGACAGACATGGGCTATTCCGATCAGATATTTGCCTGTGGCCAGCGCCTGTTAATGGAGTTTTATGGCATTGTCACCCAGTGCAAGCGGTAGAGTATATTAATAGTCATACCTCATCTTCATCGTCTTCCAAAATATCATCCAATACAGTTCCATAATGTGCGTTTGCAAACTGCTCCTCGGTCGCTTTGACAAAATCACGAACATAGTCCTTCTCGAAATATTTTGTAATACTCGCCTGCCGATATTTCTGGAGAGGAAAGAGTTCCGTCTCACCCTCGGGCGGCGTGATCATCACACCCGGTATGTCAGCCGCATGAGGGATGATGTAGTTCTCCTCTTCGCTTTCCCCTTTGGCGAATTCGGATTGCATCCACCACCAGTCGCCCTCGGGCAAGAGAGTGAAGATTTCATGCTGCGGAAGCGGAATCCGATTGGGCGTAGGCTTGCGATACCGCGGACGATGCTTTGGACGCCAGTGATTCTCCTCGCTGTCGTCCTTCCACAAATACAGCCTCAATTCGAATGTCTCACTTTCTTCTCTACCGGCTTTGTTCGCCGCGATGCAGGGACAGTCTGGCCGGCAACCCTCTCCCGACGATACCGGCTTCGGAAGTCTCTTGATCCAGTCGGTGATGAGCTTTTGCTTCATCGGCCGCTGTGGATGGTCATCAACGTCGTCCGCGGCGGCACATTTTTTGTTGATGAGGTCAACCGGGTTGAGACTTTTGCTGCGCGTCCTCTTTCGTCGGCATTCGCACCAGCTCCAAAACTCCCCGAGGACTGTTTGGGTCGTATCACACCACAACTCCTCCTCGGCCTCGGGATCCCCTTCGCCGGCGTGGCCGTTGGCAAACGACAAATAGACGAGATTGTAGTCCAGCAGCTGGAGAATCCGGCTCCGTCTGGCGAGGCCGATATTGTGAATGTCAACATCGCTCGCAAAGTCTCTCCCATCTTTGATCCGTCGCCGGGGGTTGCCAAACATCTTCACGGCCCGTTTCAACGCCGGTCGGTCGCGGATGGGGTCCATGATCGCCTTCCACTCAACGGCCGTTCCTTGTCTTTCGGCATCCAGGGTCTCTTCATACAGATCTCTCGTATATTTGTAAGTGTTCATGGCATCCCACACGAGATCGTTCACCAAATTTTCATCGTCCTCTTCACTCTGGTACTTATTTCGCACCTTCCAGGCCTCATCGGCTTTGCCCTGCTCCAGCAGACAGATGACCAATTGGAGCCAGTCTCCGGTCGTTTGATACGGTGAGGTGCCGTCAAAGTCCTTGACATCCCTTCTTTTTGCGGTCTGAAGGTTGAATCGGAAGAGGCCTTCGGCTTCCACGGTTCGACCATTCCGTTTCAACAGCTCGCCCAAATCATGCAGCATGCGCAACGCACAGGTCAGGCATTCGCCTTCGATCTTGCCAATGGGCGAACTCTTCAACACCCGACATACGGTCATCTCGGCCTCGGTGACTTTATCCAGTGCGCAATAGCACTCGACGACTCGGCAGGCCCAGCGCCAGACAGCAGGGCCGCCGTTTGGTAACAGGTCCATCCATCGATCTAAGAGTCGTGTGGCGAATACCAAAGCACCTTTGAACTTGTTCATGGAGATGAGGATGGTGGCATGCTTCTCGACCCAGCGAAGCATGTTGACATCCCGATGCCCCCACTGTTCCGCCGGCGTCAGAGTGCTCCAATAGCTCATGGCCATGTGTGAGTGTTCGAGCGCGGTGATGTCAGCATCCTGAGACCGTTGATAGATGGACATCCAATAGTGGCGCCGTGCGATTTTGAATGGGCTGGCGTCCTTCTCCGGGGCCGCCAGGATCTTGATGAGCAAACGCCCAGAATCATGGTATTTGCCTTGCGAGATGTAGGTCAGCACTTGAGAGTCTTCGATTTCTCGGATGGTCTGGCGTGTCGCGTCGTCCGGGATCTGTCGTTGGTTGAGGCGCTGCATGGCCTCGAGCAATTCTGATTCGGCTTGACGATATTCAAAGACATTGCTGTACGCTTTGGCTCTGATCTGTCGAATGTGCACATACTCCCGAGCATACGTCGACGCGTCGGCGCCGTCTTGCGACTCCAGCACCATACACATGTTTAGAGCATGTGTGATGGCGATACCGGCAAGGTTGGGCAGCAGACCATCGTCGACCAAGAACGCCGCGACTTTCTTGAGGAATAACATAAACTGGAAGCTGGTGTATCCGCTGAGTACGGAAGGTTTCAAGTTGAACAAGGCCGAAGCATGTGCGGCGATGGCCCAGAACCTTGCCAGCTGATCGGCCGCAGAGCTGTCATTGTCGCATTCGAGGTGGTCCATCAGGACATCGACCCAATCGTGAACGAGTCGGGCGTATTCGCGCTCTTCGTAGACATCGTGCAGTTTCTGTTGCAGCCATCGGAAGACCAGAAGGTGAACATTGACCGTTCCAGACCCGTCCGAACCTTTGCACACTTCCAGAAGGCCACAGCGCTGCAACAGCTCCATCGTGGATAGAAGTTGGCCCGTGTCGACGTCTCTGAAAACGGAGAGCTTCTGGAGGAGACGGATCGGAATATCAAGACGGTCCACGGGTGAAAGGGCGGCAAGCAGCTGGATGGCACACGTATCGTAGTCACTCAGCGCGTCCCACAATAAAGACATGGTGACCGCAAACCCTATATTTAACGCGGATGGCAACCGTTTCGAGGTCGTCGTGTATGTCTCCTCGGTGAGCTTTAATAAACGATAGTACTGGCTCGTCGAGATGCCGAGCAGTTGCACGGTGGCGCATGACAGCACAAGACAGAGAGGGATGGCCGTGGGGGACGAGTCGTGTGTGAAGGCTCGCAAGTCCAACTGATGGCCGTCCAGCGCCGCCTCGTGGACGTACGCGATGGTCTGCTCAACACTGAATCCCGTCACATGCCTACAGGTAGCGGTGCTGGCAATATTCAGACCACAAGCCAGCTGCAAGCCCTGGTCGAGACTGCCACTGGGGTCAAGAATGACATACGAAGATGTCATGAGGATTCGCGACGAGGTCGGAAGAAAAGAAGTGAGCGCCAAACCGGAGGACCCGTCATCGCCGTCATCGTCGTCATCACCGTCATCCTCAAGGAAGTGTTGAAGGTCGAATATGACGAGAAGCCAGTCTTGCCGCTGCCGCTCGAGAACATGCTTGGTTTTCAGGAGAACTGAGGCCGGGGACAAGCCGTGAGGCAACACGTCACCAGTGACAATGGTGTAAGCATTCCGATAGTCGCGCATAAATGTCTCGAACGAACGTCCTTCCGTCCAGAGGATCTTACAGCCAGTCCTGCGCGAGAATTCTTTGGCGGCTTGGGTAGCCAGTCGTCGTTTTCTCATAAAGTGTCAGCTGCAGCCAGCAGAGAAAGGTGCTACTGACCCACAGCCTGGCAGGCCCCAGAGCAAAATCCTCTCGTTAACCACGCCATGTCGGCCGTCGGCCTTGGAAAGGATGTCGGTCATCCACTCCACATCTTGATTCCGTTCAACGGACGGCAGCAAAGTCGTTGGCCCAGTCTCTCTTCCAGTGGAGATGTGCTTTTTCCACCTATCTCGGCCCGCTGGGACCGATAGTGGTTCACCGGGTTGAGGCCGCTTCTGATCCATTCATTTTCCTCAGTACAGTGGGGCAGCACTCCAATACCATACCAAAGCATTACTGGAGCCCAAAGCAGGGTCCTCCGTTCGGTCAAGTGATGAGCCGCAAAAAATAATTCTTCAGCCTGATCATGCTTCAGCCAAAGGTTATGCACCGCCACAGCCGGTCAAGGTGGTTCTGATGAGCCAAGATCTCTCTAGCCACATTGAAATGGGCACCTTGCACACTCAAAGACTTGTGTGAAGCGCTCCGTATGACGACATCTGCGTTACCAATCAGGTTGGAGGAAAGGGATTTATGGTTGATGGTGTGTTAAAGTGCGATGAGTTTCCTGCCGACATGAGACAAATCTGCTGTGGCCTGTCCGGGAGTTATGGCCACAATCAGCGGCAAAGGAGGATCCTTGATCCAGCAGCTGTCTAGTCTCAAACATAAACAGCCGTCTATCCTTGAATATCTACAACCCACCACTGAACCGAACGTACGCAGCTGCCAGACCTTTAAGAGTGAAGGTGCAGGACTTGCCGCGAGGACTTATGCCAGGACTTGCCGCCAGGACTTGTGCCAGGACTTGTCGCTGAAATATGCAACCCTTGACCTCGCTTTGTCTGATACATTTCATTCCTCTATATTACAATGTCCATCACGCACATCATGACTCCTTGTTTTTCTTCCCGATGCTGGTATCCACGCGTCCCACCAACCAAGCAACCACAAATATAGCCAAGACACCGCCAAAGACGCTCAGGGGTTTTCTGAAAGCGGCCCAGAAGGGATATTCGTAGGAAATCAACACTTGGACATCTCGTGCCTCGTCGACCACGTTAATCGCGCTCAGCGTCAATTCCGTCCTCCCGAGCGTGTCCAAAAAGGTCTTGTACAGCCCCTGCTCCGCATGCAGGGTCGGCACACCGACGCCGCCGTGAGTCTCCCAATGGATGTTGGTCGCCCCCTCGGGCAGAATGACGCGGAAAATCAGGCGCTCATACTGGATGCCTTCGGGCATCTTCGGTCCCTCCAGTAACGGTACCGACAGCACGTAGGTGTCCGCCGGCGTCTGCAGTTTTCTCAGAAAAGACGACAAGGCATTGTTCCAGCCAATTCGGAAGCTGTATTTCCACCCTCCAAACACGGGATACCGCGGTTTGAGCTCGAGACTGGCTTCCCGAACGGTGTTGGGCCGATAACGTGATGTCGAGACATTGCCGATATCATCTGTGAAGTACGGGTCCACGCTGCCAGGTTTCAGCGGTACTTTGAGCTCTCGGAGGGCGGAAGTGGCCATTTGTCCACTTTGAATGTAAAAGTTTTGCGTCGCCCACGAAACTCTGGAGAAGTGGTTCGACAGGCCGGCACCGTCATTCCGAAGCCAGTAACGTTCTTCGGTCGCCAGATTCCCCCCCCAGTGCGAAACTTCAACGTCGCGCTCAAGGAGGCTGCAAGCGAGGATGGGTTTGGTAAATTCGTACCGCACCGTGACGGGGTACGTGGTCCCCGGAGGCACCTTTGCGGTATCATAAGGTCCATATGTGAAGGTAGAACCTTGCCTTTCTGGATCAGCCGACGAGGTGAGCCCGGTGGTCGTGGTATATTCCGGAACATCGGCGGATGGGAATTTGAGCTTCGTCTTCTGTTTGACCGTAGGGTAGACACTCGACACATAGGCCGAAAAGGAGTAGGTCAGATATTGCTTCTCATCTTGCTTGATTGACGCCGGTAATGGCGTCAGCGCGGAGAGGATGACGTAGGATATCGACAAGGTGATCTGTTCTTTCGGCTTGACGGGCACTGGAAAGTGGATGACATAGTACTGTGCAGGCCTGCGTGTGTCAGAAAAGTCCCTGTCCAAGTGCCGCTCGCAACATACGGAGGGGAGGAGCCGTCAGCATCAAGAACAGCGCCAAATGCAGCGGTGGTAACGTCGAGTGTGCCCATGTCTGCATTCTTCTTGTCCCGGGCTTCGAAACCGCCAATCTTTCCAATCACTTCGTCCCCAAATGGAACATAGTAGTCTGCGTGTGGTTGTGTGTCTGTGTTGGTGACTATGACATTGATCGTTTCTCGAACATAGCCTTTTTCAAGATTCGTCGTCCGGACGAGGTTCGTGTTCTCGAATACGGGCGGCGGCCTGACATCGCCTTGGAATATGGCTGAAGTGGTCAAGTTCGATTCTCCTGCCAATACACCAAGCGTCAATGCGAGCACTGCGCCGACCTGGGCGAGCCTCATCGTCACGGATGGGAGCAGTCGGACCGCTTGGACGGAGGACCACCTTCAAGCCAGCATGTAAAGAACGGCTTCACTCCTGAAGCCCCTCGATCCAGCAAGTATCCCGAGTTTCGTCTCCACAACGCGCGGCAAACCTACTTTCTACAGCACCGCTCACTTAGCATCGACCTCTGCCTGATTGGGTGAAGCTCTCACCACCTTTGCTCACTTTGACGGCGCAGGAAGGAGCTGGACAGCAGCCATGGCGTCAAAAGTTGTGCCTCAGCTCGTACGGCTGACGTCGCGAACGATTGGGAAAGCTCCGCGAAGGCAATTACTTCAGCCGCGTCCGTTCTCCACGACGCGATCAACATACAGCGAAACTCTGTCGGTGGTCAGTGCCACTCATCCCGTTGTGTAAGTGTCATGCTCACTGGAGGCAGCACCGCAATACGCCGGACAACAACCCCTCGATTCCGTTCAAGTTCAATGAGACGAATCTTCGCCTCATCGATGAAATCCTGAAGCGATATCCCCCGCAATACAAGAAGGCGGCCGTGATGCCATTGCTCGACCTCGGCCAACGGCAACACGGCTTCACCTCGATCTCGGTCATGAATGAAGTGGCGCGGATTCTGGAGATGCCGCCAATGCGTGTCTACGAAGTGGCCACCTTCTACACCATGTACAACCGCAGCCCGGTGGGCAAGTATTTCGTCCAGGTCTGCACGACGACGCCCTGCATGCTGGGCGGTTGCGGCAGTGACAAGATCATGAAAGCTTGCGAGGGCTTCTTGGGCATCCACAGCGGGGAGATGACGGAAGACAAACTGTTCAGTCTGTTGGAGGTCGAATGTTTGGGGGCGTGCGTCAATGCCCCCATGATCCAGATCAACGACGACTATTATGAAGATTTGACCCCGGAGACGACCGTGGCCATCCTCCAAGCTCTGAAAGACTCGGCTACCATTACAGGCTACGATGCTTCCAAGATTCCTCGACCAGGCCCGCAGCCGTACGAAGGGAAGCAGAGATTGACGTGCGAACCCAGAACAGGCCAGACCACCTTGTTGAGCGAACCCTATCACATCAAAGATCACCTGAGGACGGATGGTGAACTATGATCTGCCCGTGTGGGTATTGAAGGTGGACGGAATCGTGTACATATTAGAATAAGGAATGGAGAACATGACCTCTGAGTACTCTCAAATGCTCCAATGCGCATGATCTGAAGCGGGATGATCCAGCATCTTGCTTCAGATTCTGCTGACACAGTAGAGGCAGTCATATCGTCCACAAATATTTCCTTTCATCCACCTTGATTCCTAGCGCACAACGTCTCACTGCGATTAGAGGCTTTCAGTGAACGATACGGGGAAATAAGTAAACTTCCAATCCGTCGCAATGTCCCCGCGCCAATTGGCCGATTGCCGCAAGACCCATAGATATTCGTGAGAATCTCGCATCCTGCTCTTCTAAATCAACCAAAAATACTGTAGATCGCGTGTCACCATGCTGATCTCAACCCCCGCCGCATGTGTCCGTCTGTTGACTAATGGCACAGCGTCGAAGTCGAGCGGAGCCAGGAGATGCTCTCGTGGCAAGTTCCATACTGCCCAGCTCGGGACATCCAATGTGTTACCATTGCAGATTCTGGGCCGTTCCAGTCTGACCGAAGGCCAAGGGCGGATCAACGGGTCCGTGATTATTCAAGAAACTGTCAAAGTCAAAGCTCTCCAAAACATGCGAATTTTCGGGGGGGTTAAAGTCAAATATCAAATGGTTCGAGCTTTCCTTGTGGGATGCTGTCTCGGACGGATGGTACCAGTTGGAGGACGAGGAGCTCTGCTTCTCCTTGTTGGCCGCGTTGGGGCTTGGCCACGTTTCGAGACTGAGTTTTGCCGCCGCCGCCACGGCCGCCCAGTTTGGTGGTGGTTTCTTCTGGGTAACAGAATCCGAAGCTTCTCCCAAGCTGACGAAAACTGGAGCGGTCGGCTGCAAGTCCCCGAAACCACCATGTTCGTTGACCGCGTAGACCATGGCCCACGTCAAATCGCCGTGATACTCTTGGCCATTCGCAGGCCTGGCAACATCACCTTGAGTCGGCTCGATAGCAGCAGTCTCGAGAGGGCATTCTCTTATGCTCTGGTCGACGACGAACTTTTGAACACGGCTCTTTAATCGGCCTGGGCCAGCCGTGTCTTTGGCCACAAACCATTGCTGCCGCCCACCATTGCTGAACCAACCGCTGAACAACATGGATTTGAGCTTCAATTCGGTCTGGAGACGTTTGATCAAGCGTACCCAGCATTCCCGGTGATCGGAAGACCCCAGAAGGGAGATGTTGGAGAGCTCGAGTGTTCGGAGAGAGGCCGAGTGGATTTTTAAAAAATGCATCAAATCTTCGTCGTGGCATATGCATGCTTTGATGCTGAGCGATTCCAGATGGGGCAATATGGGTTGCGTCGTCCATCCCCCCGTCTCAGTCTCCAGAAGCGGACTCAGGTCTGAGAGCAGATCGTCCTCTTGGTACTCGTACCGTGTCACGCTGCAGTCAGTCAGGCGCAGCTTCAGTTCTTTGACGTTCTTGGCCGATTTCAAAAGAGACAAAACGGACCGGAGGTGCATGGCAGTCGCACTGAGAGTGTTGTTTTTGAAGGCGAGGTGGAGAACCTGAAGATGTGCCATGGCCATCCGATAGAGAGAAAACTGTTGGTGGCCTACTGACGTTCTCACCGGCCCGTCACCAAGCAAGGTTCTGCCATCCAAAGCACTTGCCTTCAGGCTTTCCAGCCGCATCCCTGCCGAAAACGCCGCTAAGAGGAATCCTTTAGTATGCGACCGATCGGAAATGCCGCGGGTGATGCTGATGTCAACTTTTCCAAGGTCGATGTTGACCGCTCTGCACAATTTCTGATAGAAACGGGGCATACTCGCGGCACGCGGCGGCGCGGTATCGTCCGACTCCCGGATTTCGACCTGGCGCAGGTTCGGAAGACAAACCAGAGCCTTGGTGAGCATGGCCACCTCCAGGGACATTTCATCGTAAGACTGGAAGCGACCCTGCATCGTACGATTGAGGACGTCATCTGCCCGGACTTTCTCTTCGTCAAAAAGGTGGGCGCGCTGTTCGGGTCTGGAGGTGATATAGTAATATAAGCCGGCCCAGCGTGCATCGTACACGACCTTTCTGACATGGAGGGCAGCCTTGGAACCTTGGAGCGTGTTGGCAAATGGAACCACGCATTCGGCATTCGGTACCAGCACGATCTTTCGCCAAAGCTTTGGAGTGCTCATTTCAGCGAGGCTTTTCGACGCCAACCGGACATTCTTCAGCGTTGGGCGTGAGCAATTCTGAATGATCATGAAGAGGATCTCGTTGGGCAGCTCAGGCAGCTGTCTGTGCAACCGATGACTCCGTGGTGGTGCAGGATCCATTTTGAATTTGCGATCGATCCTTCTCGGGCCGATAGAAAGAATATCAGTATGTCGAGAAAAGATCTGGCAAGGGAAGTCAAGGCGAAAGATGCACAGCCTTAAAGCATGCAAACCACAAGGCAGCCGTGGTGGCTGTGTGTGGCTGGGCTGTCGCAATCTTCCCAGACCTCATCAACCAGCAGTCTATCTGCACCGGCTTTCCCGGAAGCAACAGATTCCTGCTCTAAATCACAGTTATGTTTGGTCCACGCCAACTGATTTTGGAGTTGTCGAGCGGTGCATGCATTGCGGCGCACGGGCCACCTGAGGCGATGCCATCTGCCAGATCGCGCGGCATGAGTCCTTGCTAAATCACACCACGGCCCAGTCTGGCTGGATTCTCTTTGAGTCCTCCCACGCCCAAGCTGTACGTGTTGTAGCATCGTGGTATCACCTGAGCGGAGAATACATCCAATCCTGGATCTGGCCTGGCCGGTCTTTGGTGGTGGATCTGGCAGCCGACCCAGCACAATTCCTCTGATCAGGATAAGAGCATCGCAACAGCACTTGGTAGGTCATTGTCTCTATAATCAACGGTCTAGACGGTTTAGCGAGATGAAGCGAAAGACTATATTGGCTCAAGAGATGAAGTCGTGAACTGCAAATTCAGAAGGCTGATAACCATGCCAAGCTGAAACGGTCCATTTCAAATCCTCAGATAAATGCCGCATCTCAGGATGGCCACTTGGCCCAAAGTGGTATACTCCTGCGCGCCTATTACCCATACAATGTCCACTTCTCAGAAGTCAAGCAGTTCAGGACCGACAAAGACGTCAGCGGAACAGTCCTGTCGAACAACGTTGACAATATCCTGGAATTGGCCCTATTCCTCGTCGCCCAACTGACCATTGATTGCTCGATGAACTCGCTCCTCGCATATCCGAAATAGCAGTGCCATTGTCATCGATCAACACACACCCATCTTTCCATTCCTTCAGGTCTGCACGACCGCTCCTGGAGTTCCCAAGGATCCTCTCGTATGCACCCGATCTATAATTTGGATACCTACGACATGGACGCCGACAGCGGATCACGAGTTGTTTCCTACCGGCCAACACCCACACGTCTGTATCGTTTCGGAGAGCGTTCGTCAAGCGGATTCACCCCAAAGATAGGTAACACAGGATGAAAATCAAGACTGGGGCGACCGACCCAAGGGGATACGCCACAAATGCGACAATGTGCCGTGCAGATGGCCGCATCTCGGACTCGGATTCTCAATCTCGCCGTCCGGTACCGCCTCGTTCCCGACGGAGTCAAGGTTGGCTTATCAAAGTTGTGTCTTAACCACACCGAGGTCCCGTATTCGCGCCCTGGGGTGGAAGGGATGCGGTTTCCGAGTACCGAGTTAATACTCTATGGGGCTGGTGAAGTCGACAGTCTGGTGTATTTCCATCGCTGTAGGAAGCGTGGTGAATGAGTCGATGGGAGTGGGTGAATCCACCACCCAGTCATCGACTGGTTCCGGCGATACCAAAAGCGACGTGCGGGCAACGGTGCTCTTTATTTGCAGGCCGGGATCGTACTGCATGAGGCCATAGCCGGATCGATGAGCAGCCGAATTGATTCCCAGCTGGATCCAGGGTGATGATCTGTCTCCTTCAGCTCCTGGAAATTCTTCGCTCGCGGGCTATTTCCATCTGCTTCGATATTGGTAAATTCGAGTGACCCTCGATTTACATGGTGGGGACAGAAAAAGCCGTTGGACTAATCAAGTAAGTGCAGTGAAGCTTGCCAGGACTGACAGTAATGTGACTAGGTTCTATGACTGCTTATGGACTCCAAAGTGGATGCAGCATCGTTTTCCTATTGACCAGGCCAGATAAACCCGCCAGATTCAATGGAACTCATCATTTAAGCAGGCCATGTCAATACTAACAACGGTCAACATTTGTCCATTGCGGGAAGTTCGCCAGGCTCATGTCCGATGTGTCATGGCACATTGCACCAAGCACGGCGCTCTCGAGTACGAATGCTTCTGACGGAGAAGGCGTCAATGACAGTGACAGACAGTTATAACTCAAGTCGAGGCGGGATGTGGTCCGTTATGATAAGCAGAAAGCGTTGACCTCACTAACACAATGAAAAAGACAAGGAGCCGAATTACTCCCAGCAGGATATCCAACATACCTCACTCACGGCGAGAAGAACACGTTCTGCAAGGCCCAAGCATTCCATCAGACTGGTCTACATTCCTAGACTCCACAAGTGCAATTTCCGTTGCCATACCCTACAAAAACGACTTGCACTGCCGCGAAAGCCGCCGACGCTGCGAAGCAATCTATCCTTCTTGCCTTTGTCATCAAGATCAATACAGCACTAAACACGCACGTGAAGGCGATGATGGCGCCAATCTTTAGCAGCGGATGACTGATGAAATATAGAGCAAACATCGGCACTGTGGGCAGTAAAGAAGACAGAATCGTACTGAGAGCATGAACGGCGCTCTGGAGATGGCTATCCGAATACTCATGGATCGGGGTTTTGACCTGTTGGCCTGTCTCAAGGTCGTGAATGGTGACTTCCCTTTTGCAACGGTACCCGAGAACTTCATGGAACCACGGGATAAGGACCGTGCCGATCCAGCGTGAAAGAGGATCGGCGTCGTTCTGTGGGCTGGTCAGAGATGTCAAGTCTTTCTCATAGGCCTCTTCCCAGGCGCTCGACTCCTGGCCATGTAAAGAATTCCCGCCGCCTTCCGGCTGATGCTGCCAGTCTCGGAGAACATGAAGGCTCGATCTGTGAACAGGAGGAAGAAGGCAGAGCTGTCGATACTGGAGCAGAGCTTCGCCTGTGGGCCACCGTTTCAGCACCGGGAGTGGAAATAGCATCGCCAAAAACCAGGGCTGCGGCTAACCATGTTCCTTAAGAGCTTGACGAAGTTCGAGAGCCATGCGCCACTGCAGCCCATCTGAGGGATCGTTCTGTGCTTCTTTTGCCTGGGAGACCCAGCCTGAGAAGGTGGCACGACAGCCGGACGAATCGTCATCCCTCTTGTAAATCCTCTGCATCTCAGCCTCGAGTTCGATGATTTCGGCCTGTTTCAAGAGAAGATCACGAGCTCTCTGAGGTAAAAAGCGTCTGAAAGCGCCTAGGTCATGGCGCGTCCCGACTAATGCTCCAAGGTGGTTGTACCCCTTCATCGCGACACTGGCGTCTACTCTCTGATGGACAATGGCCGTGCAACAGGTCGCTGATGAAAGGCGTGCCACAGCCTGATAGTGAAATACTCTAGCTGCCGTGGAGCAACATGATTTGCCCATCCTCAAAGAGACATCTGTGCCGAGGGAGATACGATGGATGTAGATTGGTCAACGGGTCTCTGGTAGCGCTCCTGTGGGCTGTTAGAACCATCTGCAGCCTCATCAGCTCAACGTCATATTGCATGCTCCCTGTCTACCTGCTGTGGAATTGTCGAATGCAAAATGACACTGGCATAAGATAGGTGATTCCTTGCTTCGTCGTGTTGCCTTGCATGCCTGACCAACAGCTGTTTGAAGCACAGCACGGGTATATAACACTCAAGATTCACGCTCAAGGTCGCGTCGTGACTGCGAATGCCTCATTTACCCGCCCTGGAAGTCAGGCATAGTTTCGTCGATCTGAGGCGTTCCTAGTTCCAGTCTCTTAGCTTCTACAGGCATGGTATTTTGCACCGGCCCACGACCTCCGAAAGCCTCGGCGAGGTCGGCACCCAGGGGGAGCCCTGGTATCTGGATTGCTCAGAGTTAACTGAATTTCCTTCTCAAGAAAACCTCAAACCTCTACATGGAGAAGGCCACTGTTGACGCGAGTGTGAAGGCCTCGCTGCAACGAGGTCTAGACGAGACTGCCATCATCTCCTGCGCGACCGAATATTGGCTTTCTCGAGGTCCATCTCACCAGACATGCCTCACAAAAGGAAGAGGCAACGCGGGGTAGTGTCATGAAGCTTCCGTCAACACCATGTAATGTGGCTGTGCTTGAGATGCTGATCCCATTTTGTCCTGGGAACGCGCTGTCTCAACGACGAGTTATTGGAGTGTGAGGTGTGCCACTGACCTCGGATTGACAGATTTAGCAGACAGTCGGCCCGCTCCCGAAGCCAAACTCTCTGACACCGCAACTCACACTTTGCCATGAAACGGACACTGACGTGCAGAATACCAACCACTTTTGCCTGCCTGCATCATTTCCACCGCCCTCGGGCCCCGGACAGCAGACCTGGCACATCTGGGGCAGGGTTGACACATTCAACCCGCGTTGGCGTTCAACACTCGAATAGGCAACCAAGTCCGGGGAAAGAGCTGGGAGACATAATCCGACGCAGGCTGCTGTGAAGATCTCTGCACAGCCGGTGGTCGCCAAGTCAGGATGCGTGCAGTGGTCAGGGACATCCTGGTATTTCTGAAGAGAAAGGTCAAAGAGCTGCGCCCAAGGCAGTGGAAAACCAAATCATCCGGAAGCACAACACCGATCGAACAATCTGGCAGGAACTCGCACAGTGAGGATCCACCGATTTATCCAGATGCCGAACGACAGACAGACTATTGGCATCCCCCTTGGCTGCCAGAAATGGCACCAGAGGATGATGATGACCCCGGCGAAGTCGATTTACCTGCAAGGCGGGTTTCGATCGATGGCGGGCAGGAGGGGCCAGAGGAGGGCCACAGCGATCACAACGGCCGAGAGTTTGTCCTGCCGTCTCAGGACAACACTGACCGAAACCTCAACGGCACCGACAGCTTAGGCGTAGAGAACCCATTGTCCGAGGAGATCGATGAAGAAGATACGGGGACACCCACCAACCGGGGTGGTACATCGACCCTCATGCAAGATTGTTCATCAACGACTGACGTGGACATTCTGTCCTTTGCTTTTCCTTCAGTCGATAACCCGGACGCCCTAGCACTCAGTCACGCTGAAGACTTGGCTGGATTGGATGGGAGCCATTCAACCCCGGACGAGATGTTGGGAGAAAAGCGATTCCCTGTCTCGGTGAACATTCCAGGTACTCAAGACAACAACAAAGACGGCAGCGCTGTACTGCAGAAGTCGGAGCACTCAGAGGCGAGCTATATTTCCATTAAGCCTCCTGGAGAGAAAGATAAGTTTGGCGTTTTGGGCCTGGCGGCCATGCATAAAGACGGAGACGCGGTCCCATTCTCTGGCAGAATGGACACGGCTGGCGATTTTTCACTGATCAGTGATGATATCGTACAGCGCCTGGGCCGAATGTCCGAGATGACCCCCGCGAGCTATGAGCTGACCGGATTGGGCCACCACGAGGTAAAGCCGAAGGGTATCATAATGCTCAACGTGTTTGTGAATGGAAACGAAAAGCCACAGCGGATCGAATTTTACGTCGTCGCTAAAGAAGAATGCTCTTTCGACTCCCTGCTGAGCGAGAAAGTGATCAAACGTCTCGGTCTCTTAGTGCTGCCCGGAGAGGCATTTCAACCAGTGACGATACACCGCCGGAGGACATCTGAGCCTGGTTAAATGTGTCGGGCTGTGAATGGCTGACGTTCGCCGTCATGGACGCAGCGACACATGACCAAGTCTGGGCTGCTTACCTTGGAGGTTGCGCAGTGTCGGTCTGCATTGCAGACCAGCTTATCTCGTCCAGTCTCGATCCAGCAAAGGCGCGGCAGATTCACATTGACGCTGCCGGCCTACACCGGTTTGCAATACCTCGTGCCATTCGACGCGTTGCTCATGACGGCGGTTATATCAACGCAAACCTACCCAAGGCCGACGCAGCTGCTTTGCTATTTCGCTGCTGTGTAACCGCACCACAGAGAATCGGACGATGATGATTCGCCAGTCTGACGAGCCGATGCCCCTCACTCCATGACATGTCATATTTGTTCATCCTCAACACCATTGTCGCAAATCGGTCGCAAGGCTGAGGGCTCTGCTGCAGACGGCCTTAAAAGGCCCACTTTGAAACAGTGAAGTGCAGACTTTCTGATCATGCACTCCCATCTTGGACACCGAAGCTTCTATTCCTTGGTCAGCTTATGGCGCGAGCTGACGGCGCCGGTCCGGTCGAAGGAGCTGTCCAAGATGGACAGACGGACAAAATCGACGGCCTCATTAAAGTTCTGTTTTTCGTCAAAGGCATCTCTACAAAACGAATTCTTCTCACCGCTCAGAAAGATGGTGAACGCCATGACAACACCATCACAGAGAAATGCGTCACTGAGCTTGGGTACCAGCCTGTTGCTTGCAACGATACCTCGCGAGGTGACCGAAAAGTCAAGTTGACGTGGACATGTCAGTGGAATCAGAGCCGATCCTTCATGCGAGAGTTCCTTGTCGTGACTGCCCAACACGACGCGAGGTATGACGTGGTGCTCGGCCAGGAAGCATGTAAGGAAGTGTGGAATGCCGAATCTCGATCCCACGATCGAGAAATCCTCATCTATGGGCGAAAGAAGGGGTCAGCAGGTGAGAGAAAGGCGAGTTCTACGATCGTGTGCAACCCAGCTAAGAGGTGTATACAGCCGAGCAGGCCGTGATGAAGAAGCAGACCGAGGAGGCAGCGCGTAGGACGGAGAAGGAGATTGAGGAGGCCAACGCCCAAAGACTGGCTCGGCTGCAGCAGCAAACGTCTTGGAAGCCAGCTGGATACTCCGGACCAAAACTTGAAGCCAAGGACGAAGGGCGTGGTGAAGGAACAGGAAGAGAAGATGGGACACAGAAGGCATAACTTTGGGCCGGAACCCTTCCAGGGCAAACTCGTTTTGATCGACGCCAAATTTGAGTTGACGTCCATTACGATTGTTCGGAAGGGATGCAGCTTTGTGGGGCTTGTCACATTTCGTCAGTGTAACATATTATGGTGCTGCAGGGTGGTCTGGTCTGGGACCTGCTTATGATGATCTTTTTGTCCATGTGTACGCAGCCACAGAGTGGTTGTCTCCGTCATTGGGGCTGTCATTCCCGACCCTGGCCTGTCTGGGCTCAACATTAATGAAGCACCAATGAACCGGCCACGTTTGTTGGAATGGCAAGGTTAGTCAGATGGACCTTGGAATGTGCCGTCGAAGACAATGCAAGAGAGTGGATCTAAATGCCCCAGCACCAGCATAGACGAGCTAGATCTCCGTTCGCTCCATGCAGATACGCCCAAGAGCCACAGGCGGAAGAATCCAACGTCTTCCTTTATTCACCCGTCTTGGTCGAAGATCCGGTTCGGCACCTAACTTGACATATTGCTGATGAATGAAGCAATATGAATTAGTTGATTAGTACACTGTCCAAGACTAGCGTGTGGTGGTGTTGTAGGAGTCCCAGAGGCAATGCACACACGGCCTTGAAACATCGCAGCCACTGCTCCGAGTGGGAGAAAACGGCTCAACTACCAATCCAAAGGCTCACGACTGGGGCTTCTGTCGCTTTGAACAGATCCCGTTCATGGCCCTGCGGGACGTATTACCCAGATTCATCCAGACCACCTCTCACCGGCTGACACTCTCGCAACTCTCATCGGTTGGGAGCACCCAGGACCAAGGATGCTGAGAGCATGTTGGTAGAGGTCTGGATGGAGGTGGCCAGGCTCACAAATATGCTGATGACAGTCATAGAACTGTGATGGGGAGGCAGAAGAAGCACCATTCGGTCAAAGATTATCCAGCGTATAAGTCGAGCTTGACTATTGTGATGATGAAGACGCATCCATGAATCCTATCCCCGCCGTGGCAGGGTCCCACGCCAGTCGTGAGAGGTATCATTCATTGCCTCACTTTGACAGACATCTTCCACGTACTTTGGCACACCATCCCAAGACTTTGGCGGACGGCCAGGGGATAGGTTTATATCCAATCACCGAATTTCTATGTCGTCTCGGAGGTGTGATACCTCGGGAACGGGCGTCGAAAGTGAGATCCGATATCGAGATGGGTATAGCACAAACCTACCCTTGCATGAGACGTGCGGTTGACCGAGAAAATGCCAGCTTCGGTTACAAGGCCTTGGAACTTCAGTAGCCAGTCGATTCTTGGTCGGATGAGGACAGAATACCTGAACATCTGCAACGCAGCGGTGATGATCGGTCAAGCTCGTCGATGACATGGCCAGATCAAAATGTAGCACTGCAGATGATTGGACTGAGTCTTGGGTGGCAGAGTAGAAGCGCCTGCACGCTTGATCTAGCTATTGACAGGGAGCAGCGCTGGCTGGGTGAAAGGCTGGCACGGGCTATGTTGGCCAGCTCCACCGCCGCCATCATGGCTCTAGCAGCGGAGCATCTGCAGGGGACAGACATGAATCCTAGGGGATTATTAGTTGAGTTATGGAGGATGAAGTGGCAAGACGTCGACTCCTAGGTGATCTTTCTCGCACCATTGGCCGTGTCAACCTCTCGTCGGCTAGCTGAAGTTGACGCGGTGATTAACCAGGTAATCCGAGTTGGTTGATTCAGAATAGCCAGCTGTAAAGGAATACTCAAGGAAATTCGATCACGTGACATTCCCGCATGTGTTCATGGCAAGCGACGTAGAGACTGATAACTCTTTCTTCTTTCAGTCATAGTTAAAGGTGTTCTGATTTCCACGACCTCCAAAGGGTCATGTGAGTAGAGGAACTTGAGATTTCGCAGTGTACTCACACTAGAGTACAATGCATCAATGGCACAACCGGCTCGCCGCACTTTAGCGGTGCAGTGGGCGGGTGTGGGGAAGCCTGCATGCCACATAGACACTTCCCAACTTTTTTCAATCCTCCATACTTGTACCACAATCTCCTCGCCTGCGCAGGAAGAACCAGCCCAACCCAGACCCAGCTCTGAGGGTACCACCTTCATTTGCCTGCACTCCTGGTCCATGGTGCCATCGTCCACCACTCGGTCACAGCCTGGATTCCGAGCTCCGTCATTATGTGGACGATATTCCAGTACCTAGGATACTTCCTCGCCGCCTACACCCTCGTCATGCTTTCCAGCTTCGGCCTGCATTCCTTCGTTCCACAGGCGCCGCAGATCGTCGGTTTCATTGCTCGATCTATGTCGGCATACTTGTCCCTCATGGTTTGCGCAGCTTATGGCACCGTCGCTTCTCTCATCCTCAGAGCTCTGGGCTTGCACTATCAGTATGCCCAGTGGACAACGGCGCGCGCCTTCGCCTACGTCGGTGCCCTGACCATGGGCGTCAAGTTCAAGATCCTGGACAACGGCCGCGAGATCCTGGATGGGAAGAGGCCGGTGGTGATTGTGGCCAACCATCAGACTGAACTCGACGTGCTCATGCTGGGCTGGATCTGGCCGCAACACTGTTCGGTCACGGCAAAGAAATCACTCAGAAATGTGCCCTTCCTCGGCTGGTTTATGGCCCTTTCGGGTGCCATCTTCATTGACCGCGTCGACCGGACTCAGGCTGTGAAGGCATTCGAAGGTGCTGCCGACGCCATGAAGCAGATCGGTCAAAGCGTTCTCATCTTCCCCGAAGGCACGAGGAGTTATTCAGCAGAGCCAATGCTGCTCCCATTCAAGAAGGGTGCTTTCCACCTCGCCCTCCAAGCCGGTGTCGACATCGTGCCTGTCGTTGCCGAAAACTACAGCGGAGTGCTCAACATCAAAGCCAGGAGATTCAACAGTGGAACGATCAGAGTCAAAGGTAAGCGCCTCATGGACGTCTTCACATGTCTTAACATAAGCGTAGTACTCGAGCCCATACCGACCAAAGGCCTCACCGTGGCAGATGTGGACAAGTTGACCCGAGACACAAGGGACAAGATGCTCAAAGCCTTGCAGGATCTGGCACAAGATCCTGAGGCCGCGACGAACGCGAAGAAGACGTCATGACTCTGAAGTCAGTCATTGCACATAGGCTTGTTACGATAACACGATACCCCGGAAGCGTATAGAAGTCTGATAGTGGTTGTGCCGGCTCCTGATCGGATGATGATCCAGGAAGTCAGGTTTTTATGCCATATATAGACACGCATTCTAAGATACGCATTCTAAGATACGCATTCTAAGATACGCATTCTAAAACTCTTCAAACGGTCTGACCAGCAGGCCCGCCGTCTCTAGATGTTCCTTGACTTGGGCCACCGTATACTCGCCCCTGTGAAACTGTAGACGATCAGTCAGCAAACAACCATCATGTACTGTACACTCAGGACCAGAGCGACTCACCATCCCTGCCCCCAACGCGGCATCCGTTCCCGTCTCCCTAAAGACCTCGGTGAAATGTTCGGGCTTGCCGGCACCACTACTGGCAATGACAGGGATCCCAACCGCGTCCTTGACATCTCTGATCAGTTCCAAGTCGTACCCGCGGTTGCTGCCGTCTCTATCGATGGCGTTGAGCAGGATCTCGCCAGCCCCCATGGCTTCGACGGCCTGCACGAGCTGCCGCACGTCCAAGTCCCTGGTTTCGCGGCCACCTTTCACCGTGCACGCATACCAGACGTATTCACAGCCATGAGGGTCCGGGAAGACGGTCTTAATAGTGTGGTGCGGCGTGTCGGACGGAGAAGAGACAAAGACTCGTTTGGGGTCGACGGACACGACCACGGCCTGCCGACCGTACGCCGCAGATATGGTCTCGATACCGGTCTTGCCGCTCAGCGTGCGCCCGCTCTTGTAGTACTGCTCGGCAGCCAGGACGGCGTCCGAGCCGATGCTGACCTTGTCCGCGCCGCTGGCAAAGTACAGCTTCGCGACCTCGAGCGCCGACACTGTCCTGCCCGTGGCCGGGTCGACCATGTCACGAATGCCGCCGCCGATCGTCAGCGGCACGAAAACCGTCTCGCTGGTGCGTCGCAGGATCTCCAGCATGGGCAGGTCAGCGATGGGACAGTCCCGGAAGCTGGTGATGTTGAGGAACGTCACTTCGTCCGCGCCTTGCTCGTAATACCGCTTGGCCATGTCCACGGGCTTGCCGAGGTTGCGCACAGACTTATCTGATGTCTTCTCACGCACATCGTATTGGTCGCCTTTGGTGACGACAAGGTCGCCTTGGTCGTTGGTGCGCACGTCGAGACACGCGATGATACGCCGTGTGAGGCCGTTGGTTCCGGAATCGCTGTCTGTCCGGTCTTCCCTTCCAGCAGGGGGGACACCGTTCGAGCCGTTGAGAAGATGGTGTGGTTTCGACCACTCGTGTCCATCCAAGAACGCCTTGATGACCCGGAGACCCGCGGCGCCGCTCTTCTCGGGGTGGAATTGAGTCGCAAACACGTTCCCTCGTCCGATGGCACCCACGTACGTCTCGTCGCCGTAAGTCGCCGTGGCCACTGTCCAGCCGTCCTTTTCCAGGACACCAGGCGTGTAGGGGACAAAGTAGCTGTGCACGTAGTAGTACTTACTCTCAGGACTCAAGCCATAGTAGGCTTTCTCGCTGCCGTCCTCGGCCGAGGAGTCGTGCCGTGTCGAGGCGTCGTTCCAGCCAATGCAAGGGACCGACTTCCGTGAACCGTCTGCATTCTTGCCGGCGAAGCATTTCAGACGTTCAGGAATCAAATTCAGTCCCGCGACATTGGGCGCTTCTTCCGACCCCGCGAACAAGGCCTGCAAGCCGACACAGATGCCAAAGAAAGGTTTACCCGCGGCGATGTGGGCTTGAATGGCAGGGAGATAACCTGCTGAAGAGAGGGAGCAAAGGCAGTGGCCAAAATGGCCAACACCGGGAAGGATAATTCTCTGCGATCTGTGTCAGAGCATCTCGCGCTCAAAAAGAAGGCTTGCAACAGGACACAGGATGCAGGGTCGGAATATTGCCCGCGTTCGTTGTATCGGTGCCATCTGGGCGTGAAGAAAGATCACTCACATCAGCATTTTTCACATCCTCAGGACTTTGGATCCATTCCACTTGGTAGCCGCATTTTTCAATCGCATTTACCAGCGAACGAATGTTGCCCGCCACATAGTCCAACAGGTGGACTTTGGGCATGGTGGTGTAGTGAGGTTGAAGATGGCGCGCGATAGCAGACCAAAATTTTCAACGAGTGTCTCTCATTTTGATTCACCTTCCCGCCATTGGTTCAACTGATTCCGCAGATGCAAGTTGTTTGCTGATGCACCGTGTATTCAAGATCTTAAGTGGAAGATGGCATGCTGAGGTATTCCGGGGTGATGTCTAACTAGTCTCTAAAATTATTTCATGACTCATAGTCCCACCACTGAAAATGGCCACACTCAGGTGTAGCAATGTGATCGGAGAACAATGTGTACAGTAGGTACATCGACCAGCTCTACATAGAGTTCAATCCATGGAACGGAAATTAATATATAAATCCACCATCCCATCAAATCAATGTGGAGGATCACTGTGTGACGGCTCTGATCGCTTGTAAAAGAAGAGCAAATATCAGTCCTCTGGCAACCTCCTCGACCTGGAGACAGTCAAAGACTCTGCCCAATGCCTCGCCACTGGCGGCAGCACCCATGACGCTGGTCAATGCTTGGGGCATGCCCCGCTCCACCAACAGCCGCCGTGCCTTGACTCGCAAGTTCTCCTTCTCTTCTGCCGTCATCTCCTTCGGCCATTGGGCCCGTTCCTCCTCGGTGGGTAGCGTGTTCTCCCGTAGTTTGTTGATATGACCGGCCAAACCGTTGTCGGAGAAATTAGCCTCGATCACACTTTCTTGTAGCAGCGATCTGATCGAGTCAAGCTGAGGGTTATTGGGCCGCAGGAGGAACGTCTTGGCGGCAGTGAGTAATGATAGACGGATCGTCCAAGCGGATGAGAGGGAGTACAATTCAGTGATGATGGCAAACATCAGCTCGATGGAGATGCGTGTTTCTTCCTCCGTGATTGGAAAGTCATTCTTTGCCTTCCTCGCTGGAGTTTGCGGCGGCGGGACGACGGGATCATTCCCATTTGAGGCGCTGTGTGGCGTCTGCGATTTTGATAATGGGGTCGGCGGCAGGGCGACAGGATCATTCCCATTTGAGGCGCTGTTTGGCGTCTGCGATTTTGACAATGGAGTCGGCGGCGGGACGACGGGATCATTACCATTTGAGGCGCCGTTTGGCGTCTGCGATCGTGACCATGGAGTGGGCGTCGCTGGACGTGACGAATTTGTGCCGCTTCCATCACGAGGCGGGGTTTCAGGCTTTGCCAAAGGGACCGGGACGTAGTCGTCTGCAACATCGCTTGGTAAGGGAGGAAGTGACAAGCTCTCTTGGGAGAATCGCACTTGACCACCCTCGCGTGAGGACGAACTCGACCGTTCTGAACGGCTGGGACTTGCCAAGCTGGATCTGGCAGGGAGGAGTGGTGGTTTGACCGCATCGACACTCTCAGTGCTTCTTCTCGTGAGCTCTTGGCTGGGTCGGACGGCGAGACTTGCTGACGTGGTATCCGTTCTCACGATCGGTTGATAACTCTTGGGAGCCGACGACATCTTGCGTTGCGCACCGACTCCGGTCGCCACGGCACCAAAGACGCCTTGAACGCCACCGAGGACCGCCTTGCCTCCACCGGCGATACCTTTGCCTCCTTGGCCCAGGACGTTGATGAAGTTCTTCCCGACATTTTCCAGCGCGGTCGAGCCTTGGGTGAGCACGTTCTTGCTTGGGGACGGTGCCTTGGCCAGTCCGGTGTCTTTCTCCAGAAATTTCTTCATTGCTTCGCTTTCGGCCAAAGGCTCAAACTTCAGTGCATGCCTCAGATAGTTCTCGAGAGTTTGAATCAGTGACGCTCTGGTTTGACCTTTCCAGGTGGGAAGCAAGGAATATTGTTGGGCAAATTCGGCGACTCCGGCGATGACCGCGATCCTCCGAATTGTTTCATGCAGATATTCAAAATCCGAGTACTTGCGGGAGATCATCCATCCTGGATACCGCTGCGATGCAGGCTCAATCTGCAGTAAGTATTCACCGGTCGGTTTTTGTTTGATGGCAGATCGATCATTCGTATCACTCAAGTCCAGGATGGTGATGGAAGCGTTTTGGAGCGTCAGAGGAGGTGCTCCAACGTCTGCTGACGGCGCAGCTCGCGTGTGAGAAGGCTGCTGTGCCGTCGGAACCAAAGCAGGTCCCAGTTGGTCGAAGCTGATAAAGGATGACGACTCCCTACTCGGGCTGGGTGCCGCGGATGGCATGGCATTCCCCTCGCTGTCGAAGATCATCGAGTCCACCATTGAGTGTTCCTCTTGCTTGTGCCGGCCACTATCCGAAGATGTGGGAGTGGCCATTCCGCCTTCCGTGGTCGCAATGGATCCCGTATCTTCGGAGTCGGCCGCCCGCAAAGCGCGCCGACGTCGTGCCTCATCCTCTGCGATCATCGCGTTCAGTCTTTGGGCCTCTCGCATTGCCTCTTCCATTGCCTCCTCGGCCCTGCTGACGTGCCTCTGGTGCGTGAAATCACGCCCTTTGCTGACATCAGGAGCCTCTTGAGCGTTCGAGATTGCGCCACTCATATCCTCCACTCCGGCGTCAATGGCATTCATGATTTCAGGTTCACCCTCTTCCAGCAGATAGACGATCCACTCATTGATCCATTCCGGCTTCGAGCAGGTCGTGACTGTGCCCTCCAAGATGAGCCCCGAGAGGACATGTTGCAAAAACACTTTGACCGGTGGACAGTTGTATGACTTTGAGTCCAAGAAGTTGAGAAGAATATCATCGGCCACCAGGCTCAGTTTGCGTTCCTGTTGCGCCGGGTTCAGGACATTGGCAAGGTTGCTGTCTGGCTGAAATTGTAGATATGTGTTTATTGCCTCTTCTGCGTCCGGTCCCTGCGAAGCCTTCAAGGCGGTGGAAAGTTCATTCAAGAAGACTATGATGATCGACGTCGAGTTCGCCAGAAAGTCGAGAAATGGGTCTGCCGTCCGCTTGCGTGAGAGATGGTTGGAAAGGGACCGAATGAACCTCGTGAATGTTCCCCGGCACACCGCAGGGAAGGATTCGTCCTTCGGAAGCAGAGGGCCGTACCACCATTTCACATAATCACGAATGACGGCGTCCGTCAAGTGTGTCAGTGCCTCTCCGGTCGCAGGGGGGAAGTCCGAATAACAAAGGACTTGTGGAGCTGAAGTTTCCTCCGCCTTCTGCCCGTCCGCAGGCTCATCGCCCGCGGTGTTGCCAGAGCGTTGGTCTTTCCAGTCCAGGACCCGCCGGACCACCTCGATACCAAGCTCTTTTCGTCGGTGATTGATCTCGCCGGCTGTTGCGTCCAGCCCTCCGTTGTTCTGACTTTCCCAGGTCGCATGTAAGACGATTCCTCCGACAGCGCCAATCAATACAAGTCCCAGGCGCCCAAGCACCAGATAGGTGGAAGCACACAGGCCGACTGCGCATGCGCCGAGCGTCCCATTGCTGGCATTGGCGAAGAATCTCAAAGCGGCATCAATGACTGATGGAGCGTTGACTTGCTTGCCCGAGTTCAGTCGTTGGTCAGGGGTCGTCGCCGGGTCAGCGTCGACGCCGTCTTGTGACATTATAGTAGCCGACTGTTTGTGTATCGAAGGCATTAGTCATGGCGATATCCACAGCTTGCAAGCACAGATCCAGGAAGAGGACGACAAGTCCAGTCCATTAAGGAGAAGTCGGAATCGCGCGTCAGCCCACGCGCTGCCCGCAACACACTGTGGAGTCCACCGCTGATCCCTGTCAAAAAATTGTTGCGGAGAATCCTGATACCAAACTTCAGCAATCGTCGGTTGAATTTGAATAAACCGGAATTATATTGGTCTCTACGCTGGCCACACCTGCTACGAACATTTCATCATGCCTGACGAGCTGTGCGCCAACTGCAACGAGCCGCTTTTCATCGAGGTGGAGCCGGACAGTGATGTTGAAGAGAGCAAAGCGACCTTGACTGCAGAGCATGTCCCTGATGATGTTGAGCTGAGCTGCGGATGCCATTACCACTGGTTTGTCTCCTGTGCCCGAGGCACATATATGCCCCTGACATTTCTCATAGGGAATGTTTCCTCGAAGCCTACTCCATTACGCAATGCCCAAACTGCTCCAAAGACATTTCTTCCTTGTCTCCAAGTGGGCAGCAACAAGTTTTGACGACGTTGCGCAACGAAGGAGGAATACAGGAGAACTATGACATTCTCCCTGCGGCGACTGAAGAAGCATACCTCCGCGCCTACCCCGAGGAGCGTAAGGGGCATGCATTCCTGGAATTCTGTCGTGAGGGCGACCTAGATGCGATCATCCACCTGATCAAAGACATGGACGACTTTGACGAAGAATATGACGGTGACGAGGGAGGTGAGGGAGAAAACAGAGACATTTTGAGATATCGAGGCACATTTGAAGGCATCCAAGGATCGGGTCTCCACGTCGCGATTCGATATCAGCGGCAAGACGTGGCCTGGTTGCTTCTTGCCCTCGGCTCTCAGCTCGAATGGTCCAGGTTTCCGTCGGTTGTGCTCCAAGCCATGCACGGTCTCGGCCTGCGGAAAGAAGACAGACGGGGTGAGCCAGACATCCGCACCTCAGAGGACGACGCGGGCCGGACACCAGCTGTGCTCGCTCAAGAGCTGGGGGGCGTATGGACGGAATGGCTCAGAGAGAACCGCTTGGTGCCATAACCCTCGACCATGTCGATGACAGGACGCTGTGACACACCAAAATTCTCTTTCAACCATGGTGCCAAGGTCGATAGAGATCTAAAGCGCAGGTGTGATTTTTGCTATCCGCGATCCGAGTGAATCCGAGCACAATGGAGCGTCTAATGCCAGATGCAAAGAAGATGGCGGTATCGAGTCTTTAAAGATATCCACTCGCCCCGAGTTGCCTGTCGCGGGGTTGTCGAGGCGCTGGAGAAACGTCAAACGAAAGTCGAGGCAGAGTGTGGAACATGGATCCAACGAGGCCGAAATCGACAGGTCGAGCTCGGCCCGTGCTCTAAGAGGCTTTGGACTGCAGCTGATCACGTAGAATGTACTTGGTGTGCGTACCATGTGCGACCACCACCTTCTCCTCACCGACGCCCTTGTATATGGTCACGGTCGTGAACCCCATATTTTTCCCCACCCGACTTGTCTTCCCTTCGATGGTCAGGACGTCGCCCAACTTGGCCGAAGACGCATATGTCACATGGATATCTGTGCTCACACCGGTCTTCTCAAGCCCGGTGCTCGCGATCGCCATGCCACCGGCCCAATCCACAATGGTCGCCGAAACGCTGCCGTGGAGACCACCCTTTGAGTTGAGATGGTTTGGCCCAACCCGTAGCGTGGCCACCATGGAGCCGTACTCGGCACTCTCGATGGAAATGTCGGAGAAGAAGAATGAGTATACAGGGGAATGCTGGGATATCCGGGCCCAACAAGCTTGGACACTGTCGAGCGGTGTGGCTGCGGATGGCATCTTGGAACGAATTCCGAACGTTCGTACGAATTGGCTGGAGAAGAAATTCTGGCGAGATGAGGGAAACCGACCAGCAGCCACCGCCGTCACCGTCCAAGAGGATTGCTGTCGCAATTGTGATGACTGTTGAGTGCTTAATTTGGAGGTTGGACTTGCTCCGCACACCGCTTTTCGGAGAGCGGCAGAAAAAGTGAGCAAGCAAAATTTCACTAAGTTGCATTTCACCAAAAAAACACCCAGATCAGTGTCGCCCATAGGATATCTATTTCGCTCTCAACATGGGCAAGCATAAGCTGGAAGACTCTGAGGCGGCGGCCGGTCCATCCGAGCAAGAAAAGAAGCGCAAGAAGAGGCATCGCAGAGAGGCGTTGAGGTTTGAGGACATCACTCCGAGCTCGACAGATGCGACCGCCAACTCCACCCCTGCACCAGAGGGAGATGATGAGGCAGTGTACCAGCCAGTGGCGGCGCTCGACGCACTTCCGCAGAGTGAGATTGACAATTTCTACAAGTCACAGTCAGTGTCAACGGCGGACCCAAGAAGCGTACCTCTGAGACCCATTCTCTCGTTCTCGCACCTCCCGACCGAAATTACGTCGCGGTTCTCCACCGTTTGGTCCTCCTTTAAAACGCCATCAGCCATCCAGGCTACTGCCTGGCCGTTTCTGCTCTCCGGTCGGGATTTCGTGGGTGTTGCTGAAACAGGCAGTGGCAAGACAATTGCCTTTGGACTTCCGTTGGTGGTCCGGCTGGCTGCCTCAAAAAAGAAGAAGGGCGTCAGAGCTGTCATCGTGGCGCCAACTCGCGAATTGGCCATTCAAGTGTTCGAGCAGATTGACAAGTTATGCCAGAATACACACGGACTAAGAGCAGCGTGCATATATGGAGGGACCAGCAAAGACGAGCAGCGACGGTCACTCCATGGAGCCAACATCGTTGTAGCGACCCCCGGTAGGCTGAAAGATTTCATGTCGGACGGGACGGTGGATGTGTGCAAAACCCGCCATCTTGTTCTCGACGAAGCCGATCGGATGCTTGACAAAGGCTTTGAGGACGACATCAAATCTATCATCTCCCACATGCCTTCATCCTCGAAGCGCCAGACCGCCATGTTCACCGCCACGTGGCCGAAATCTATTCGAGAGCTGGCGGCAACATTCATGAAGGAGCCGGTCAAGATCACGATTGGGCGCAATGATGCAGAAGACTCGGGCGAGCTTCGAGCTAATATGCGAATCAAGCAGGTTGTGGAGGTCTTGGATGGATCGATGAAGCAACAGCGACTGATGCAGCTGCTCAAGGAGCATGCGTCGGGTCAGAAAAGCAAGGACCGCATTCTGATCTTCTGTCTCTACAAGAAAGAAGCACAGCGCATCGAAAACTTCATCCGCGGTCGAGGATATCAGGTCACGGGAATCCATGGCGACATGTCGCAATCAGCTCGGATCGCTAGTCTCGAGGCTTTCAAGTCTGGTGCTGTCCGTCTTCTTGTGGCTACGGACGTGGCGGCGCGTGGTCTCGATATCCCAGAAGTCAAGGCGGTGATCAATGTGACATTTCCCCTGACGGCCGAAGACTATGTGCACCGCATTGGCCGAACTGGCCGCGCGGGCAAAACTGGCTTGGCCATTACCCTGTTCACGGAACAAGATAAGGCTCTCGCGGGAGCACTAGTCAATGTGCTCAAGGCGGCAAAGCAGGACGTCCCGGAAGCCTTGCTGAGGTTTGGAACCACGGTCAAAAAGAGGCAACATGATGCCTATGGCGCCTTCTACCGGGAAGCCGAGGACGGGAAAACAGCGACCAAGATTACTTTTGACGATTAGATAGAGCTTCATCGTACGATGCAGTTGGGTTTCTGGGAGCTCACATTCATTTGTATTTGTAATTGTCTCCCTATCTCGTCGGTGGCATCAATCTCGAAGCAAGGCCGGGGGGGACGATGAACACGAGCATCTGAAACAGAAAATCGCGTTCTGCAAATAGACTAGAGAAAGTCAGATCCGGGTGGTTGATGAGAGTAGAGGTGCAACCAGAACTCACATGGTTGAACCCAATAAAGAGGTTCCCGCGAGCACATATCCAATCTCTTCCAGGTTCAAGTCCTTTTTGTCCTCACTGGGGCCGTGAACTCCAGTCAGCCTCAACCCGACGACGGTGACGACTGCAATGAGGACTGAGAGCGGCTTTGGTAACGTATCTCGGATGGTTCCTCCGATAGTGTGGTGCACTTCTGTATCATTTGCCTTTAGCCAGCGAACGATGAAGTTGATGCTCCAGACAATCCTGGCCGCCATGTTGACCCCGTTCGCGAGTACGAGTCCGACGGCCCCTAGTTTGAGCTTCTTGAGAGCCAACCAAGCTGCCACCCCGTATACTCCCGTGAAGAGGATCATCCAAACGGATTGAGCTCTCAACTGTGCAGACGTCGCGACGGATGTCACGAAAGCATCTAGGATCCCATTGACTGCCATGAACGGGATATAAAAACAGTATGCCGCCAGCAAGGAAGCCGTCGTGGGCGTGTACCACCTGGAACCGGCCAGATGGCGGACGGCCAAGGGCAAAAGATGGGGTGCGACGCTGAAAAAGAAAAGAGTGAGCAGATGGTAGAAATGTAAAATCCTGGCCAGATGATCAAGAGCTTTTCGTCTGTCGACGGCACCATCATTCTTCGTCTTCTTCTGCCCCTTCGGATCGTCCTCGGTTCCGGCGGAAGCGAGGAGGCGGCCGAAGGTGTTGCGACTAGATTCTTCGAGGGGTTGGAACAACAGCCGGGCTAACAAGCCGCCATAATTGGAGGCGAGGGCGAAAGCACCTTGCTCGGCGAGCGACGCGAGGATAGAAAGGATGAGGGCGTCCCCTTGGGTGAGGAGGAGTTTGAAGATTGACTGCAGATACATCGTTCCCGCCAGAGAGGTGGTGCTTCTGTGGAAGAGACTCCAAATGTACAAAGTGCTGGTCGAGGACGTGGTGAGCGGACGAGGTGTCAGACCGAAATGTTCGACTTTCGATAGGGGGATTGAGGTGCGTAGATATAAGAAAGCCAACGTCACGGCATAGGTAAACTGCCCCACGGCAAATGGAAGCGTGGAGGGCGCCATACCTCGCTGGTGCCCAACAATGGCCACCAGGCAGGCGGAGATGCATCGTGCCAGGGCAGCGCCGGTCTCTGCTCGTGCTCGTGCCGTATACAAGGAATGTTGCTGGATGACGACGAATGACGGCTCGGCCAAAAGCTCGATCAAGGTCGCCGCGGCATACATCTTGAACGTGAAGTTGAAGTCCGGGCTATCTCGCACTTCCTGGCTTGCAGCATGAAGGTAGGAGAAGCCGAACAGCAGGGATAGAATGGTTCCGATGAGACAAGCGAGATATGAAAGGTTGACCACTCGTTGACCCTCCCTTCGCATGCGATCGTCTCTCTCGCTGCGGGTTTCATGATCGCCACGTCTGGTCGTGGTCGTGGGGGGTGCTCTTTGCAAAGCGACTCGAAGACTCTCGCGAGCAAGATAGAGGGTACTGACCGACAACAATTCCAGTTGCACCGCGATTCCGAGGAGTGAGGGAGACAGATAACGCAGAAGGAACTGATTGCCGGCAAAGGTGAGGGCGCGAGAGACGACTTGTATCAAGATGAGCTGAATGGCGCCTCCTGCGGCCTGAGGCTTGCTTTCTTCTTCATTTGCCCCAGACATGGTCGTGAATACCTTGGGCTTGGGCAGTCACGTAAGAGCCTGGGGTGGACGGTGCAGACTGAGATCTAGGTCGAGAGTGGGCTCCAGGCCAAGTGCCCAGCTTTGGGAATGCTGCCAGCATCGTCGCCACAACGACGTATCTTCATACTGAACTGCATCCGATTTTTGAAGATACTAATTGGGTGCAGGACACATCATACTGAGGGATCGTCAGACTGGCTCAACCACCACCGTGTCCACTTCGCCAAGCTTGAATCCAGTTCCTGTGTGCACAACCCACACACTTGTTATTGGGGTCACAGTTACAACCGCGAAACCGTCTCCATATCTTTTGGCCTGAGAGAGCATGTTCGAACTCGAGAGACAAGTGGTCTATACGTGCTGGAATGCTCTAGAGAATTTGCAACTCTCAACAAGCTTTGTTTGCTAAAATAGCCGAGCTAATTCTCCAGGAGGATTGCCAGGTCATGCAGTCCAAGGATATGTTCTAACGACAATGCTGTCAGGTCTTTGTTCAAGATATTAGAACTTGAAGCTAAGCTGTGCGACAAGAGTGCCGTGGTTCATATTCTTCAAGTCTTCGGATAAATCGACGTTCAAGAGAAGCTATGGCCATTATACTTTACAATATCCCTGACTAATAGCCATTCGCCCATAAAGCGGCACACAGCGCCTAGCGGATCTGATTGGGGAGTGGGCTGATCCTGACCAGAGCGATTCTTTTTGAAAGAACGGACAGGCTGATCTATGTCTTTACAATTACTAGATTTCCACATTTGTCGTCCTCGTGTCAACGATTTTGAATTGTCAACCATGACCTGGGTTCCGATGGCATGTGCAACCTGGCCTGTGCAACTGGCCTGTGCGCTCAACAAAGCTTCAACTTGGTGTATTCCAAGTCGCTCGTCACACCGCTTCGTCCTGCAGAGGAGGGTTTGCCAAAGAAAAGACCAACAACGGATGAACGACATGTATCGGATACGAGGAAGCGACAGCGCATAACCGGACATACCATCCGTCATCTTTCTCTAGGAAAACTGCGGTTGGCTCAGTCAGTTCGGCTCACACCTTGTCCAGGTCACAGCAGCTACAATCTCGAAGCCCCTGCATACACCCTGATGGCACCATGCGGCCGCCGAAACAGCCTGCGCCCTGCATGGTTGCAAAGTCGTGAGCGACGTCTCATTCCCCCCCACGTGGAACAGTGGAGGACGACGATGCCAGGCCAGATTTCCATTGGCCCACTTCATATCGACACGTCCACGGAGCTGCAGCCTCATTCAGTGCAGGAATCCAACGACAAAGTCCAGATGATAGAGACTATCCTCTCGGCCGACTGGGAAAACCAACCAGGACCAGATCTGTCGCCGCCGTGACGTGAACGCAACGCTCATTTGTCACACATGATGGTGCCTGGATCGTCCTCACATGGAGGAGGACTTGCGCAGACTGAGGCGGTCAGCAGCGAACTCACCGCAGATTGTCCAGACAACCAGTCAACTCAGAAGAATCCCTGGGCTGCCTGGCATTTGTGACTTGTCGCCCCTCCAACGGGCGACAGAGGGGCAAAACTGATAATACCAATGTTATTCGAAGCTGTGGCATACGACGTCCACGATCTCGCGCTGGCTGGAGATAATGAATCTTCTGGTATAGCGGAAGGGATTTGAAGGTAAATGCTTGTCCCACGAATCCGGCCATCGCCCGGAAAGCGGCAGAGTGAAATTCGGCGGAACCGCAGCCGCAGGCGGCAGGGTTGATACTTGAGTCAAGGGTCCTCCCACGCCACACGGCCGTCAATGTCAATCAAAAGGCCAGATTCGAAAATCTCCCTGACGACCGCCCAAAGAGGTGAGTGGCGTCGCCTGCCATGACTGGCAGAGGTCAGCTCTCCCGGCATGAGGCACAAACCCGGTCGAATGATCGACCAGTTTCGGCGACGGCAAAGCAAACTAACCCAAGCCTTGTGCCACATGGAGGAAGGGTGGTGATGGTCGACCTTTTCTTTGAAGGATGTCGACAAAAGACCACACACACGCGCGCGCGCGCATTGCTCTCATACTTCCTCTAATACCTCCTCCATGCCATTCCTCCACGTGTACGAGAACATGGCGACCGGTCCAGGCGCGTCTATAGTGTGGCGGTTCGCCAAAGGACCACCGCAGCCGCTGGGGCACAACGAGCAACGAGGTAAAGGATGTGAGATCGCGGCTTATGAAAGTCAAGTTGGAGCTAACTTGTGGCAAGGGAAGGCTGCTTCGTAAAGACCACGTTCCGTACATTACGCAATATGGGCCCAGAGGTGGGGCAAGTACCTTTCGACCTGGGTAAGCGAGGCTCGGCCGCTACAAGTTAGCTCCTGGCACCGCCGCCGCCGCCGCTGTGAACGGCCTGATCTTCGGAAGTGCTACGCCTTGCACAATTCGAGGTGTTTCCCTCCAAGACCACCAGCAGGTCTTGATTCGACGGCTTTACAATTTGACTTTGGCCTATCGATCTGTGTGGTGCGACGCAAGTCAGCCACTCATCCTGGGGAGTATACAGGAGAGACAGAGAGCAGACGGCCACCACCAGCAACAATCCCACCAACAATATCACCACCTCCTCTTTTTTTTGGCGCCCTCGCTTTCGGAGGTGGAATCCCTGCGATGGCTGCCGCAAGCGAAGCGAGCATGGAGCATGGTGTGGGCATAAAAGTCAGAGCCAGCAAATCTGCAGCCATGCCAGCCACACACGCCTCGTACCTCATGCCCCCCGTTCCGAATATGGCGTCCCAGGTTGCGGCGCTCACGCTGCCCTGACCCAGTCTCTCTCCCCATTCACCATACTGCTGCTGATCGTCCGGACCAAGGCCTGTCCGCGCCCAGGAGTGTGGCGAGCAGCTGCCACACTAGCGTAGGACCTTGGGCCTTTGGACCTTTGGAGCCTTTTGCTCTCCACACGAGCAGAGCCAGCCCAAGCCCTGGCAGCATTCGTTTCCCCATCATCGTTGCCACAGCTTCATCCACCCGGGCGGCCTCCACTCCTCCGATCCAGTCCGGCTGATTTCTGGCCCAGATGCACAATTTCATTCGCCTCTGCACGCCACCGTGCTCACCATTTCCGCTCCGGCGCGGTACACCTGTCATATTCTCCCGTCCCGACCATGGCAGCTGTGGATATCAAGCCTTGGCGTGCTTCCTGGTGATTTCATGCGTTAGGTCGGTAATATCTACATCCTTACGCGTGACCCCAGCTTGGTCCCAGTCCGCACCTCACGATTCCCTGCCGCAGGCTTGACTTGCAGGAGACAGGACTGTATATCTCGAAAACACCGTCCGGCGGCACATTTCTCCTTTTGCTCGACAGATTCCTCGCCGTTCACGTCGCTGCTGTTTGGGCGACTGGTCCTGTGAGCACTGCCGATCAAGTTGACTCAAATCTCTACGTGACATCGGCCGCCATCGCCAGACCCTTCGATTGATCAGTGTCTGTCCTGGTGAGTGGTCCCTTGAATCCGGAGGAGGTCCTCTAGCGCGAACTTGACATCTTCTCCTGCTCATCGCTGCCATGTCTACGCTGTCATTCTCGGCTTTGGCATGCTTTCCTTAAGCGATCATCAGTCACGGCCAGCTTGGATCAGACACGGCCTGTCCGTGTCGCCGTGCTGTGCTGGTGCTGGTGCTGGTGCTGCCAGCACAACTTGGGCAGCTTGAAGCTGGCCATCCTGGTCTGACGTCTCGGTGGTCGAGCACGACGACGGCTAGGCTAGTTTCTTCGCAAATCTCACCTGGTGCCCATGTTGCTGCACCTGCTTCGCGTCCTGTCTGATGGATTCCGGCCGCCTGTACGCCGACAGGTCTGATATTGGTTCTGACAGCACACAGCCAGCAAGTCGGTCACGACCACAGCACGAGGCACATTCCTCACGGCAACCCCGGCAGCAGCTTCCGCCGTTCAGAGAGGTGAGCCCATGTTCTTTTTTCCCCCATCACTCGGCTCTCTAACACGGGCCCAGATTCTGCCCACACACCTCCACAGTGCGATAGACTCGGTTCCTCAAGACCCGCTTCCCAGTCTCCCGGCTGGTGATCTAAAGGCATCGACCCTCCAACAGCCCTCTGGCATGTCCCGGTCGGAACTACCGTCCCCTATTCATTCCCAGAGAAGAGCGACCGTAGACGGCTTCGACGATATGTCGCACCGTGCCATGGACTCCACGTACACCCTACAACCCCCTCCACGACACAGCTCATCGTGGACGGCCCCTCCGTTGTGTCCTGAGATGCTGAGCCCGTATGCGCCACAGCAGCGGGTCGCATACTCAGCCCAGCCAATGACGGCGTCGTCCAGAGTCAGTTCTAGCCTGCCCTCGATTCGGGATATTGATCAGCGTCTTGATCGGGTGAACGGATACGAGTCGAGTGGTCCACCGACGACCGCTTCGCAGTCTCAGCTGTACGGCCACCCGCCCAACAACAGCGCACAGGACGTGGGCCCGTTCACGGCCGAGAGACCGGCATATTACGACCCCACGCAGAGATACAGCCAGGGTTATTCACAAACGGCGAGGTCGTACCCTCCACCTCAGCCGGAATATCCCAGATATGTGCAGTCGTCCTATGATTTATATCGCACGAACAACACGCAATATCACAGCCCGTATGGGGCCGTGCCCTACTCTCCAAGCTCGGTGGGCGTTTATCCACCTCCCACTCCTGGTGGTGTCATGGACACCGATGGTCGCGGCCGGCGTCGAAGAGGGAATCTACCCAAACCGGTGACGGACATTCTCAGAGCTTGGTTTCATGAGCACCTGGACCATCCATACCCGACAGAAGAGGACAAACAAGTTTTTATTGCCCGAACCGGTCTGACCATCAATCAGGTATGCCGTGGGCTGAGTGAGAAAAAAATCCCCGCTGACCAGATCGTGCCTAGATCAGTAACTGGTTTATCAACGCCCGAAGGCGGCAGTTGCCTGCGCTGCGGCATGCACGAGATCGAAGCGTGCAAGGCCCTTCTGCAGACCATGGGGGTGATCAACGCGAGCGACAACAGCCGGTCGGCTCTGTTGTCAGATGATGCAACCGTTCTGCACTCCTTCCAATGTCTCTCCAATTCTTCCTCGCTTTGTGTGCGTGGCACCACCAGGAGGGCGATGAGTTTGTCCCCTTCGTCCCAGCCTGGCAGGCTGAGGATTGTGGCTTTTGAAGTTGGAATTTGTATCATCTGCTTGATTGAGTCGGATCAAAACTTGGTAAGAACAGGCACCAAAAGGGAAACGAGAAACAACAGGAAACGAGAAACAGCAGAAACGACGTTATGACGACCATGACGGATGACGATTCACCGAGCGAGCGAGCCCAAAGTAAGCAACAAAATCAGTGAAGAGAAGCTCGCGGCTCGTCCAGAAGTTCGAGGGTGCCGCTAATTACCCTACATGGTTTCTCTCTATAATACTAAGTATACTTGGGCGTGCCGGCGCGAAATACGACGACGGCAGTGTTGCCACTCTACAGCGCGCCAACCGTCAGGACTCATACATAAGAGCCCACCAATTTTCAAACAGAACATTTCCGAGGCTTGTTGCCGGTAGCTACTCTAAAACCATCACCATGTCCAAAAGGCGAGCCTCAGGCGAACAGGGCCGACTGTTCAGCGATGACCGTGGGATTGCCTAAAGGCGTATAGGAGGGAACCTTAATACTCCACACACCGTATGGTGAGCATCTCTGACCGCCGGGCAAGCCTGGAACAACTCTGCATCCTGGCCACCAGAACCCACGACTTGTGATACAAGACGATGAGGAGGAGAGAAAAGTGCTTCTTCCTGCACCTCATGACGTGGCACGGCTGTTCTATCCGGAAGATTTGGTATGCATCGGACGACCCTCCTCTAATATCCACCCTCGGTGTGAGCGGTATTTGCCTCTCTCAGACATCGTAACAGGACCGCGACGGGTTTCCTACGGTTCGTTCACAATCATCGGCCGATCCGTGTTCTGCAGTTGCATCTGTGCTCCTGCTCACAGTGACTCTGTCAGCATTGTCATCACATATTAGCCTATAGGGCCAGACAAGCTCGTGTCATTTCAGCTGAAACATCACCATCTCGGGAAACCCCACTGTGGGACTGACTACATTTCGAGATTAGCCCTGGTTCATAGCCAGACGCCAACCAGGCAAAAGTTACCCCTTACAGCCCTGGCTGCCGGAGTGCCACCGGCAACTTTATCATACCTGGCAGCTGTCGGCCAGGGACTGAGGCCACATGTCAAGGTCATCAAATCACTATTTTGCAATTTGGCAGAACCAGTGGAACGCTTGAGAGGCATCCAGCCAAATCTTTCACTGCCAGGCCCAGGGATCTGAACTGACCCGGCCATGGAACTTTACAAACTCGAGATCCGTTCTAACCACCACAAGAAAAACATTTGCTAAACCGATACATGGTCGGCTGAGGCTTCCGACCTGCCACCTCCGGTTGGAACTCGAATTGCTGACGCTCAAGTACGAGTCTAGTGCAAGCTATGACACCGCTTGTTCGACCCCAAGACTCCCCACCCGGATCGGAGGGAGGAGTCCCTGTCGTTATAGTCCTGAAAGTCGGTTACCACCGTTGGCGACCTTACCTGTCCAATGATCAATCTCGGGGCCGCCAAGCCTCGGTGCTTTGCCTCCTTCCTGCGCCATGGTATGCGTGCTTGCGGCAAACCTTGAATTTCTCTACAGGAGATTATGAGCCCCGCTTTCTGTCATCTGAACAAGCTCCTCCGGATTTCCCCCGCGCACAGGTGTGAGTGATATCTGGCGAAAAGGTGCCAAGATTTGCCTTGGCGGCATCTTGTTGAACAGGAATGCTCGGCACCAAAAAGGCGTTGTGCGGTGACCCGTCGACAACGGGCACCCGGGTTTGCTCCGATCTAGGGTGATCCCGGTCCGTCTGAAACTAAGGGTATACGATGGAGACAAAGTACAAGCTGGGACTGACCGACTTGCTGATGACCCCATCAGGGCGGTTGGGCTTCCCTCACGCAGATCTGTGGACCAGGATTTGAGAGTCGGTCTCGCGAGGACGTGCTAGCTAGGCGGCCAGCCGTCAACCCATGAACAAGTAAGCCTTCGGTGCTCAAATGAGCGTCATTTGTGTCACTTACTGGGCCACAACTGGCAGCTGCTGTGTCCAGACCACAACTCGGACCCTCGACCAAGCAGAAGGGTGGGCGGCCCGGCGGGGGGAATAGCACGAGGCATGATCCATCGGACATGGCCCGGGACCCGGCCGGAGATAGGCAACGTCTTTGCTTGTCTGTGGTGGCCCAGCCCTGTCACCTCGCGCCTCAACATCTCCCCTCTTTGACTGACCAATCCCAAGGCATCGCAGACTGGCCGGAAGATTGGTCAGACCTTTGCTTGAAGCCATCGTGAACTGGGTAATGCCTCCCAGGCCAGCATAGTCGTCGGGCATGCTTCTCGGCCTGAAATCTGACAACCAAACGCCTTCCACATGCAATACGTGCAAATGCACTGCATATCGAAGCGATTCAGAGCGTGGTGATTGAGACAAATACGCACCGAGGATTGGCAGAACTCTCGCGCCAGCCGCTGCAGCCAAGTTTGCAACCCCCCTTCGACTCGATGGATCACCATGAGATGGGTTCTTATCATCCTCATGGCATCATCTGGTTAGGCAAGCCCTTGTCACTGTTGCGCAACACGCAGCGCGTATTCGTACTTGAGTTTCTCTTCTGAGAGCCGAGTACTTCGATGAGCCGAGGAAGTCGCAATATAATGCCAGACGCCGTCTTGAAGCTGTATTCCTGAGCATCCAGCCCACCGCTGCGTGTTCAAGCCTTGCGGCTGGAGAGAGACATCATGGCGACGTCCGTGCCGATTCTCCTTCGGAAGACGGTATGGCCTCTGATCTAGAGTCCTGGTATCACAGACACATTGTGAGCACCGGAAGGCAACACTTTGCTGGGAATATTCTCATCACAAAGCATACGCTGTTCCTGCAATGCGCTATATTGTTTGTCAAACTCCAATGAAGCTCGCATCGAAGGCTCTATCGGTGTAACGGAGTAAAGAGTGCGCAGGTGGACAGACCTCCAGACCACCGGAATTTCAGACACGAAACCTGTCTCACCACGCCGTCTGAGACCATAAAGTTTAGCTGGATCCTGGTAGTGTCCTTTCGGTCAGGCAGCCTCGGTGAGATATCCATGACCACAGATGCTGACTGGAAGCTGCCTAACGAAGTCAATCAGACTGACCCACACCCCTAATGTTAGGTAGCGGCCTCCATTGTTGATCGGTCCAACATCGTCCTCATGCCAGCCCGTTCCTCCTCGTCTGTACCATATGCACCACTCAGTCGCCAATTTCCGACCCCTCTTCTACTTGCGGTGCCGGATCAAGTCTCCGATGAAGCGGACACCCGAGTGGGAGTAGCGTGAAGCTAGCTGTCTCCAACCAAGTGTCAACACTTTCACTATCACCCATTTTGAAACAGCAAGTACAATATCTCGAGGACATGATGAGAAGGACAGGTAAGGGCCATAGTTCGTTCCAGATCGCAAACAAACAACGGGGCTTGAAGTCGAGTCGATTCAATACGGAGGCAGCCTCTGACCAGCCCATCGCGGTAACTTTCACTAACAACAAGGACTATGTCGTCCTCGGCAACATCAACAGCTCCTCGGGCGAGGGCTGATGGGCGTTCTGGAGCGCAATGAATGAGTGTCCTGATCCAAATTACACCCTTCGATGGGGCCTCGAGTGGCAAGCCTGTATCCATGATGACGTCCTCATCAGGTCCAAGGTTTCTGTCAAGCTAACTGAGAGTGTCGGTACGACCACGATTGACATCGGTGAGTGATGACGCTGCAGCCTGACACAGGGCCAATACCATATCCGTGGACTATCATCGGAATACAGTACGGGCATCGACGGCCATGTAACCCCTGTTTAGGACCCGTGTCCTGACACAGAAAAAGGTGTGATTACTCCGGGGGGAACAACGGACTACATCCGGTGTCACACACCCAGCAGGCAAAGTTTGGCAGATGTGTGTTGGCACCAGCTCGCCCACCTTTCTCGCCCGTAACATTATTGGTGTGCCATGCTGGTCATCACATGGTGTCCGATGTCCGCTATTGTGGCTGTTTAGTAGCGGGCTCCCACCCGAAGCGGAGTGGAGATGGCCCTTCAGCCAGGGCGGCCCGTCTCAGAAGACCATCCGGCCTAAGAACCTTCTCCAACATTGCTTTGTTCTCCGCATTTGCACGTCAGATCTCAACATTATTCATTAGTGAAACAAAACTCATCCTCTGACGTTCGAATATTGCCTCTCTGCTTCTACGAGGATAGCGCCAGCGTTGTGAAGCGCGTAAGAACGTTGAGCCTGTTGCAGGAGTGTAGCTGCATTGGTACGCCGTCTGTCGTCGCGGTCATTCGCTTCCCCTGCCGCAGACTTGCACAAACCTGATCGCGACACTTGGTTATTCGTGACTCGTGACCTGCCGCTGAGGTTTCGAGACGCTCATGCTTTTACACTAGTGGCCCGCTGAGGAGATACCCAATGCCACACGAAGGCGGAGTTCGTGGATGTTTCATTTTTTATCCGTTTCGTGCATGATTGAGCCTGGATACTAACCAGTTTTTTACCTTGCACCACCAAGCAGCTAAGGATGCCTGACAGGTTACATGGTCAAATGCCATGCGGCCGATCGCGACTCTGCAGAATCATTCGGCAAAACGTTGGAGATCGAGTTCTGATCGGGCCATTCAGCATCACGCCAGTAGGCTCGCCTCGACACCGCTTTTGCCGGCTTCCGGATCGACAAAGTCAAAATGCTAGCCCGGATCTTGGATGCGGCAAGTCAAGTTTCACAACCTGCACAAGATCTTCTCCTTCCAATGGAAGAAAGTGTCTTGCCCTCGATCTCTTTCTCTTCATCCTCGCGCTGGTACAAAACGCGCCGTGAGAAAGACTCCCACTGGTTCCATAGGAACTGAGTTAAAGTGAAAGCAGGGCAGCACCATCAAATTCCCAGTCGATTCACTTAATGATCTGGCGTGATGAGGCTGCGTGTCATCTGACACAATCCCACCATCAATTCCTGCTGGGGCATGCAGGCAAGGATCATGATGGTCACTCCGCTCGGTTAGATCGTCGATGGGCAACAATTGGTAACTGGGATGTCGCTCTTTGCTTCCAACCCCTGCCCCTCTGTTCAAGGTAGATCCGTCGGAAGAAATGGCGGTATACACATTTCTCGGCGATGGCTATGCACATGACAAATTCATCTCGCACCAAAGGACTAACCGCAGCCAGGAAATAGTGGGGGCTGCCGATGTGAGATCACTTCGGCTAAAGGTCTCGATCTCTGCAAAGGAGATGAATCGTGTAAGAATGTAAAGACGCTGACATGGCAGTGAAATGATCTATATTACTTCTTGCCTGTGATTGGCTACTCTTCAAGGACCTGCCGCTCTCCTGGCAAACCGACACAGCATCGAACGGAATATCCGTCAGGTGTGATTCTGCCTCGCCAGGCCACGCTTATCGGCTTCACAGAGATGGGATTTCTACCTCACGCTGTCGAAGAAACTATGAATGTCTTTGGAAACCTTTTTCGGCATCACGGACCTTCATGTCAACGACCACGTCCAGAAACTTTTGTCTATACGGCACCAACAAAGTCTCCCTGGTCGAGTTCGTTCCCATCATACCATGCCAAGTCATTAAATGTTTCAATCAGCAAATCCAAAGGTGGGTGTGACCTCGATTGATATTTAACTTTGTCAAATTACGGTTCTAACGTAAATCACCAGTAAGCGAGACAACCCCATAAGCGAGACACCACCAATCTACACCAAAATTCGACCCGCAGTAACTCAACAGCCCAGGCCTATCATCAATTGCAGTGACTGACAATCGCTTCT